>Ga0187844_10000720_pt1 | contig 25835 bp, 23 predicted proteins | sample SpaLakP09_SKY_50_FD_134517 | JGI IMG/M metagenome (GOLD analysis project Ga0187844, IMG submission 134517) | Oligotrophic lake water microbial communities from Sparkling Lake, Wisconsin, USA - SP09_SKY_50 | ecosystem: Environmental > Aquatic > Freshwater > Lake | place: USA: Sparkling Lake... | reverse complement strand
TCTCCGCGCTGCGCTTCGGTCAACTCAACTTTCATCGCTACCCGCATGATTTTCCCTCCTTATGACAAGGATACACGCGAATATATTATAAGTCTTGTTATTTGTGACGCACTACACTAGCGCTGACGTCGACGTTGGCCAGGTCCTCGATCGACATGGCAGCCAAGTCGATCTGCTGCGTACCGCCCGATGCCTGCCCGCAGGGCGCGAACGTGGTCAAGACGGCAAGTGCTATCGGAGAAGCACGCATTGGTTGCCCTGACAATTTGAATGGCGGGGAAATGGTGTCTATCTGGTAAATGTATCGCAATCTGGTCGGGATAGTCCATTCAAACTTCACGCGACTGTGGCGATTACTTCGCACAGTTTGTCGCCGTCCAGCGTGGGCATGAGCGGACCGATGAAGTTGGCGTCGCCAAAGCCCCGGGTAGCGGGGTCACCCGCTTATCCTTGGGTCCAGGTCCTGGCTCACCTGGCTCGTTTGCTTGAGCAGGGGCTGGCGCGCAGATGGTCCGGACACGAGGATGGTCCGGCGCCGGAAACAAGAACGCCACCCGAAGGTGGCGTTCTATTTGTACCTGGTGGGCCGGGGCGGAATCGAACAAGCGACACAAGGGGATTTTCACGCCTTGTGCAACTGCCATTGCGCCAAACCCGCCGAAGCGGGTCCGGGCCAGCGCTGCGAAGGGAGCAATTAAGCAGCTTGTTTGTGCGCCTTGCGCCTGCCGAATGCGAGTCCGGCCAGGCCGAGGCCGAGCAGGGCCAGGGAGCCAGGTTCCGGAACGTTGTTTTGCGCCTGGTTCAGAACGAGGTCGTCCACCGAAAACCACCGGCTCGACGCGTTTGCGCGGATTTCCAGGGAGTGGATACCCGTGAAATTGGCCGTCAGCGTCTGGAAAGTGCTGCCCAGGTTGAACGCGGCACTCGAAGCGAGCAAGTTGTCAGACGCATCGTAGCCGAACAACTGGACGGTGGAAGCATTCGAGCCGAAGGCGCTGGAAAGAATCGCGAATTTCGCGCTGGTGAAGTCGGTCGCACCGCCAAAGTCGATCCACAGACTCTGCACGCCGTTCCAGTTCCAGGCGGACGAAACGCCGCTGCCGCCCGTAGGCATTGGGTTGACTGCGGAATTTCCAACAGTCTGGAACGCCCAACCCGACGAGGAATTGCCTGGCATGATGCTGTTTGCCACACCGCCGGTGTTGCCGTAGCCCCACTGATAGCCTTGGTAGGTCGACACGATGCCAAGGCCGAAGAAATTAGCCCGCGTCGGGTGGTCCTCGAAATCGATGGTCGTAGCGCCAACCGCGCTCGAAGCCAGTAAGGTCAGCGCGCCCAGAGCCGCGGCCAGGATGTTTTTCATCTGCTTGGATACCATTATTGTTCCCTTTAAATTAAAATTTACGTAGCGAAACCACTAAAGCACGAATCGTGCCTTGCGATATAAAGTGAACTAAATCATTAACTTGCGTCTAAATTGTTAATCAGAACAAGCCATGCTGTAAGAATTGTCGACACTGTCGGGGATGCGAAACCAGCACGCGCAGATGGCGACGCCGGCAGTGGGGAGGGAGTGCTGAGGCACGCGAAGAATTGGATCGCTACCGGAAATAGACGGCAACAAGGACCTTTCGTCGCACAAACAAAAACGCCACCCGTAGGTGGCGTTTTATTTGTTCTTGGTGGCCCGGGGCGGAATCGAACCACCGACACAAGGATTTTCAATCCTCTGCTCTACCGACTGAGCTACCAGGCCAAGAGGCATGATTATAGACACCCGATCGGGGCTTTGCAAGTCCGGCTGACAACTTTCCCTGAAATTTGATGAAATTCAGTCTAAATCTGTGTTGTTTCGAGCCGCTATAATGCTTTGCATGACTAGCAAAATTACTACCCCGACACCCAGCCAGAGCGATGTTTGCATCGTAGGCAACGGCGCCATCGCCAAAACCGCCGCGCTGGGATTCGCCCAGGCCGGCCGCAGCGTCACCGTGCTGATGCCGCCCGGCCCCGCGGCCGCGCCGCCGTCCGGCGAACAGTCCTGGGACGTGCGGGTCTACGCCCTGAACCACACCGCCCATACGTTATTGTCATCCCTGAAAGTGTGGGGCGCCCTGGACCAGGACCGCATTGCGCCGGTCGACGCCATGGTCGTCAATGGCGACGGCGCCCAGCCCGGCGACCTGGCGTTCGACGCCTTTGGCGCCCATGTCGGCGCCCTGGCCTGGATTGTCGAGGACCGCAACCTCAACCAGGCGCTCGACGCCGCCCTCAAATTTGCCCCGAATGTGCAGCTCGTTTGCGGGCGCGCCACCGGCTTGCACTGCGACGATGCCGGCGCCACCGTCCAGCTCGAAGGCGGCGCCAGCATCGCCAGCGACCTGGTCGTGGGCGCCGACGGCGGCCAGTCCTGGGTGCGCGGCCAGTGCGATATCGGCATCGACTACCGGTCCTACCACCAGCGCGCCGTGGTCGCCAATTTTTCCTGCGAAAAGCCGCACCACGGCAAGGCTTACCAGTGGTTCACCGGCGAGGAAGGCATCGTGGCGCTGCTGCCGCTGCCCGGCAACCGGGTATCGCTGGTCTGGTCCGCGCCGGACACCCTGGCCGACACCCTGATGGCGGAAACCCTGGGCGAACTGGCGGTACGCCTGGCCGTGTGGTCGGAACAGCAGCTTGGGCCATTGCGCCCCCTGCAGCCCGAAACGGTGAAAGACTTGCCGCTGGCGCTGATCCGCCCGCATGCCATCGTGGCGCCGCGCGTGGCCCTGGTGGGCGACGCGGCCCACGTGGTGCATCCGCTGGCCGGACATGGCATGAATCTGGGCTTCGCCGACATCGATGCGCTGCTGGCGGCCATCGCCGCGCGCGAGGAACACCGCGGCATCGGCGACGAACGGGTGCTGGCGCGCTATGCCCGCGCCCGCAAGGAAGACGTGCTTCTTATGCAACTGGCCACCGATGGACTGGCGCGCCTGTTCGCCACCAATATTGAGCCAGTACGCATTGCACGCAATTTCGGATTAAACTTGCTGGATAAGTTGCCTATGCTTAAGCGTCGCCTGATGGCACATGCCTTGGGTAAATAACTCGGAGATTTCATGGTAAAAAATAAAGTTGTTTTGTTCGCGCTGTCGGCCATCGCGGCTTCCCTGGCCCAGGCGCAGGCGCCCACCCCCACCGAAGCGGCGCTCAGGAAGATCATCGAGCCGCGCCTCGGCGATGGCGCCAAGATCGATTCCGTCAAGGAGACGCCGTATGCGGGCCTGTACGAGATCCGCGCCGCCGGCGACATCCTGTACACCGACAAGAAGGGCGACTACCTCTTCATCGGCCAGGTGTTCGATGCCAAGACCTCGCAAAACCTGACCAAGGACCGGGTCGACGAGATCAACAAGATCAAGTTTTCCGACCTGCCTTTGCAAAGCGCGCTCAAGCTGGTCAAGGGCGACGGCAAGCGCGTCATCGCCATCTTCGAAGATCCGAACTGCGGCTACTGCAAGCGCTTCCGCCAGACCACGCTGCAGGAAATCGACAACGTCACCGTGTACACCTTCATGTACAACATCCTGTCGGAAGATTCCGCCACCAAGTCGAAGAACATCTGGTGCTCGCCCGACCGCAACAAGGCATGGGACGACTGGATGATTTCCGGGAAAATCGCCGCCACCGCGCCGGAAAAATGCGACAACCCGAACGACAAGATCTCGGCGCTGGGCCACAAGCTGCGCATCAACGGCACCCCGGCCATCTTCTTCGCCGACGGCTCGCGCCTGCCGGGCGCGGTCGATACCAAGACGCTGGAATCGAAGTTCTCGACACTGAAAAAAGCAGTCAACTAGGACGCTTCGACGTCCGACACGGGGGAGGTGCAATGGTCACACTGAACATCAACGGGCGCGACATGCAGGTCGACGCCGATCCGTCCACGCCCATACTCTGGGCGCTGCGCGACAATCTCAATATGACCGGCACCAAGTTCGGCTGCGGCGCCGCCCTGTGCGGCGCCTGCACGGTGCACCTGGACGGCAATCCGGTCCGCTCCTGCGTGACGCCCATCTCCGCTGCGGCGGGCCAGAAAATCACCACCATCGAAGCGATGGAAAACGACAAGGTCGGCAAGGCCGTGCAGGACGCCTGGGTGCGCAACGACGTGCCCCAGTGCGGCTACTGCCAGAGCGGCCAGGTGATGAGCGCCACCGCGCTGCTGCGCACCAACAAGGCGCCCAGCGACGCCGACATCGACGGTGCCATGAGCGGCAATGTGTGCCGCTGCGGTACCTACCAACGAATCCGCGCCGCTATCAAGGACGCAGCAAAAACCCTGGCTTGAGGAGAACGCATGCGTACCGAATGGATCGACCACGCGGCGCTGGTGCGCCCACCCGAAGGCGGCATGTCGCGCCGCAGTTTCATGAAGGCAGGCGCAGTGGCCACCAGCGGCCTGATACTCGGCTTCTTCATGCCGGGTGCGAACAAGTTCGCCAACGCGCAGCAGGCCAAGGCGGTCCATGCGCCGAACGCCTTCCTGCGCATCGCGCCCGACAATTCGGTCACGGTGATGGTCAACCGGCTCGAATTCGGCCAGGGCGTGCAAACGTCGCTGCCGATGCTGATCGCCGAAGAACTCGACGCCGACTGGACGCAGATGCGCGGCGAACTGGCCCCGGCCGGCGCCGCCTATGCCGACCCGGCTTTCGGCATGCAGATGACCGGCGGCTCGGGCAGCATCGCCCGCTCCTTCATGCAGTACCGCGAAATCGGCGCCAAGGCGCGCGCCATGCTGATCGCGGCGGCGGCCGAACAGTGGAAGGTCAAGCCGGAGCAGGTGACGACGTCGCAAGGCTTCCTCCTGGGCCCGGCGGGACAGAAAGCCAGCTACGGTTCGCTGGCCGATGCCGCCATGAAGCAGCCCATGCCGGCCACCGTGGCGCTCAAGGACCCCAAGGATTTCCGCTATATCGGCAAGCCCGTCAAGCGGCTCGACGCGCGCGTCAAGTCGAACGGCAAGCAGCAGTTCGGCATCGACTTCACGCTGCCCGGGGCGAAGGTGGCGCTGGTGGCGCGTGCGCCCGTGTTCGGCGGCAAAGTGGGCAAGTTCGACGCCACGAAAGCGCTGGCCATCAAGGGCGTGGTCGCGGTGCTGGAAGTGCTGACCGACCGAGGCGGCAGCGGCGTGGCCGTCATCGCCGACGGCTACTGGCCGGCCAAGCAGGGGCGCGACGCCCTCGTCATCGACTGGAACACGAGTGCCGTGGAAAAGGTCAGCAGCACGAAGCAGATGGCCGACTTCCGGGCGCTGGCGAAAACGCCGGGCGTGTCGGCCATGAAGGCCGACATCTCGAAGCTGGCCGGCGCGCCGAAAAAAATCTCGGCGGTCTACGAATTTCCTTACCTGGCGCACGCGCCCATGGAACCGCTCAACTGCGTGGTCGACCTGAAGGCGGACAGCTGCACCGTGTGGGCCGGCAGCCAGTTCCAGACCTTCGACCATGCCGCGATTGCCGCCACGTCCGGCCTGAAGCCCGAACAGGTGACCCTGCACACTATGATGGCCGGCGGCGGTTTCGGCCGGCGCGCGGTTCCCACGTCCGACTATGTCGTCGAAGCGGTCAACGTGGCCAAGGCCTACAAGGGCGGACCGGTCAAGGTCATATGGAGCCGCGAGGACGACATCAAGGGCGGCTACTACCGGCCGTCGCATGTGCATCGCGCCGACATCGGACTCGACGCCAAGGGCAATATCCTGGCCTGGGACCATGCCATCGTGGGCCAGTCCATCATTTCCGGCACGCCGTTCGAGCCTTTCATGGTCAAGAACGGCGTGGACAGCACCATGGTCGAAGGCATGGGCGCGCCCTACAATGTGCCGCTGAACCTGACCGCGCACATGGCCAAGGCCAACGTGCCCGTATTGTGGTGGCGCTCGGTGGGATCGACCCACACGGCCTTCGTCATGGAGACCCTGATCGATGAAGCGGCGCACATCGCGAAAATGGATCCGGTCGCATACCGCAAGAAGCTCATGGGCGACAAGCACCAGCGCCATGTGGCCGCGCTCGACCTGGCCGTCGAGAGGTCCGGCTACGGCAAGCGCAAGCTGCCCAAGGGGCGCGCCTGGGGCGTGGCAATGCACGAGTCATTCAATACGGTGGTCGCCTACGTGGTCGAAGCGTCCGTCACCAAGGGCGTGCCAAGGCTGCACAAGGTCACTGCCGGCGTGCATTGCAACCTGGCCGTCAACCCGCTGACCATCGAGGCGCAGGTGCAGGGCGCGGCGCTGATGGCGCTTGGCACCACGCTGCCGGGTGCTGCCATCACGCTCAAGGACGGCGTGGTCGAACAGCAGAACTTCGGCGACTACACGGTGGCGCGCATGAGCGACATGCCGCACGTGGACGTGCATATCGTGGCATCAAACGACGCGCCGACCGGCATGGGCGAACCCGGGCTGCCGCCGCTGGCGCCGGCGTTTGCCAACGCCATTTTCAAGGTCACCGGCAAGCGCTTGCGCAAGCTGCCGTTCGACCTGAAGACGGCGTAATACGTGAGCACTGCCGGCATCCTTCTCGCTGCCGGCAGGGGCCGGCGTTTCGATCCTTCGGGCGCCAGCAACAAGCTGCTCGCGCCGCTGCGCTCCAGTGAACCGGTGGTCATCTCCAGCGCCCGCGCCCTGCTGGCGGTGCTCCCCAGGGTGATCGCCGTGGTGCCCGTCGACGACGGCGGCGTCGGCGAGGCGCTGCGCGCGCTCGGCTGCGACGTCACCGCCTGTCCCACTGCCGACGAGGGCATGGCCGCCTCGCTGGTCCATGCGGTGCGCCATTCGCTGCCTGCCGCCTCGTCCTGGCTGATCGCCCTGGGCGACATGCCGCATGTGCGGGCCGCCACCATCGCCGCCTTGTGCCGCGCGCTGGAAGAGGGGGCCGGCATCGCCGCCCCCATGTACGCAGGCCGGCGCGGCAATCCCGTGGCGTTCAGTAACCGGTATTTACTATCCCTGCTGGCGCTGGAAGGCGACCAGGGCGCACGCGCCATCCTGCAGGCGAATGTGGTTTGTGGCGTCGACGTCGACGATCCCGGTGTATTGCACGACATAGATAGCCCCTCCGACCTGTATAAAACCGTTACACTTCCGGTAGGGCGCACAAGTTAAGACATCATGAAAAAAACACAGACGAAGCAGCTGGCGGTCAAGTACGCCATCAACCCCAAGGATTTGGCCGGCCACCTGTTTGAAGTAACGGTGACCGTGGCCACCCCCGATGCAGGTGGACAGGTGTTCGCCCTGCCGGCCTGGATCCCCGGCAGCTACATGATCCGCGAGTTCTCGCGCAATATCGTGCGGATCCGCGCCGAAGCGGACGGCAAGCCGGTACCGCTGAAAAAAATCGACAAGCATACCTGGCAGGCCGCGCCCGCAACAGGCCCGCTCACGGTGGTCTACGAAGTCTACGCCTGGGATTTGTCGGTACGCGCCGCGCACCTGGACCAGACCCGCGGCTTCTTCAACGGCACCAGCGTGTGCCTGCGCGTCGACGGCCAGGAACAACTTCCCCACCAGGTCGACATCCAGCGGCCCGCCGATCCGGCCGCCAGGAACTGGCGCGTGGCCACGGCGCTGCCGGAACTGGGCGCCAGGCGCTATGGCTTCGGCACCTACGTCGCCGCCAATTACGATGAGCTGATCGACCATCCGGTCGAAATGGCCGATTTCGCGCTGGCCACGTTCAAGGCCCACGGCATCGCGCACGACATCGTCATCACGGGGCGCGTGCCCAACCTGGACATGCAGCGCCTGCAAACCGACCTGAAGGCCATCTGCGAAGCCCAGATCGCATTCTTCGAGCCGCGCACCAGGCGCGCGCCCATGGACCGCTATGTGTTCCTCACGCTGGCCGTGGGCGATGGCTATGGCGGCCTCGAACACCGCGCCTCCACCGCCCTGATCTGCGCGCGCGCCGACCTGCCCACGACCGCCGCGCCAAGGACGGCCGAGAACAACGAGGGCTACCTCAAGTTCCTGGGCCTGTGCAGCCACGAGTACTTCCACACCTGGAACGTGAAGCGCATCAAGCCGGCGGTGTTCGCACCCTACGACCTGCAGGCGGAAACCTATACCCCGCTTCTGTGGCTGTTCGAAGGCTTTACCAGCTATTACGACGACCTGATGCTGGTCCGCGCCGGCATCATTGGCGAAGCGGCTTACCTGAAATTGCTGGCCAAGACCGTCGCCAGCACGCTGCGCGGCAGCGGCCGCACCAAGCAGAGCGTGGCCGATTCCAGCTTCGACGCCTGGGGCAAGTACTACCGCCAGGACGAAAACGCGCCGAACGCCATCGTCAGCTATTACGGCAAGGGTTCATTGATCGCGCTGGCCTTCGACCTGACCATCCGTACAAAGACCAAGGGCAAGAAGTCGCTCGACGACATCATGCTGGCCCTGTGGCAGCGCTACGGCCGCGATTTCTATCCGACGGTTGGCCGCGGTGTCACCGAAGCCGAAGTCGAAGCCCTGTTCGACGAAGTGAGCGGCCTGAAACTCAAGCCCCTGTTCGAGCGCTACGTGCGCGGCACGGCGGACCTGCCGCTGGCCAAGCTGTATGCGCCGTTCGGGGTCAAGCTGGCCGATGAACGCAGGAGCAGCAAGCCTTCGTTCGACGTGGGACTCGGGCGCGACGGCGCCGATTGCAAGCTCACGCAGGTGCACGAAGGCGGCGCCGCGCACATGGCCGGACTGTCGGCGGGCGATATCCTGATGGCGGTCGACGGCTTGCGGGTGGCGGGCAATCCGTCCAACCTCGATGCCATGCTGTCGCGCTACAAGGTGGGCGACACGGTGGGCGTGCACGCCTTCCGGCGCGACGAGCTGATGACCTTCGACGTCACGCTGCAGGGTGACCGCGTGCCGGGCGTGACGCTGTCGCTGGTGGACGAGCGCAAAAAATCGGGCCGTCCAAGCAGCGTGTGAATCAACTGAACAGGCGTTCCAGTTCCACGCCCGGATCGGGCGCGCGCATGAATGCCTCGCCTACCAGGAAGGCATGTACGTCGGCGTCGCGCATGCGCTTCACGTCGGCGGGCCCCATGATGCCGGACTCGGTGACCACCAGCTTGCCGGCCGGGATGGACGGCAGCAGGTCAAGCGTGGTCTCCAGCGACGTTTCGAACGTGCGCAGGCTGCGGTTGTTGATGCCGATCAGCGGGGTGCGCAGCTTGAGCGCCGCGGTCAGTTCTTCGCCGTCATGCGACTCCACCAGCACATCCATCCCCAGCTCCAGGGCGCAGGCTTCCAGTTCGGCCATCAGGCCGTGATCGAGCGCTGACACGATCAGCAGGATCGCGTCGGCGCCCATGGCGCGCGCTTCGTACACCTGGTACATGTCGATCATGAAGTCCTTGCGGATCACGGGGATCTCGCATGCGGCGCGGGCCTGCTTCAGGTATTCCACGTCGCCCTGGAAGAAATGCACATCGGTCAGCACCGACAGGCATGCCGCGCCATGGCGCGCGTAGGTTTCCGCGATATTGGCCGGTTTGAAATCGGCGCGCAGCACGCCTTTCGACGGCGACGCTTTCTTCACTTCGGCGATCACGCCTGCCTTGCCGGCCGCGATGTGGCGGCGCAGGCTCGCTTCGAAGCCGCGCACATTGCGGCGGCCCTCGGCGTCGGTTTCCACTTCGCGGCGCAGGCTGGCCAGGTCGCGGTGCTTCTTGGCCGCGGCCACTTCGTCTGCCTTGACGGCCAGGATCTTGTTGAGAATGTCGGACATGGTGTATTTCAGCTTTGTTTGGAGAGGGCCAGCTTGATGCCGAGCCAGATGAACAGGCCGCCGGTAACGCGGTTGAGCCACAGCGCGGCCACGGGATTGACCTTCAGGCGCGCACTGGCCAGCGCCGTGAACAGCGCCAGCGATACGCACCACAGCATGCCGTTCACATTGAAGATCAGGCCCAGGATGATGAAGGCCAGCGCCTTGCTGGGCGCGGCCGCATCGATAAACTGGGGCACGAAGGCGAGGAAGAAAATCGCCACTTTCGGATTCAGGATATTCGTCAGCAGTCCCTGCATGAAGATTTTTCGGTAGGGCAGGGGCGGCACCTTGATGGCATCCGGCGCGTCGCTGCGTTTGCTGCGCAGCAGGCCGACCGCCATGTAGATGATGTAGGCCGCGCCGATGTACTTGACCACCGTGAAGGCCGTGGCGGACGTGGCCAGGATGGCCGACAGGCCGATCGCGGCCGCCAGCACATGCACCATGACGCCGGTGCCGATACCGAGGGTCGCCATCACGCCCGCGCGCCAGCCCTGCGAGGCGCTGCGCGCCATGATCAGCAGCGAATCGGGCCCCGGCATGATATTGAGCAGCAGGCCGGAGATGATAAAGAGGGTAAGGTCGTGGATGCCGAACATATTGTCGCTTTCAAAACCGTCGTCCTCGCGGCGGCGGGGACCCATAGCACGTGTGCTCAGACGTGCTATCGATTCCCGCCTGCGCGGGAATGACGTAGTTAGCTGGCGCCGAGCTGCTGGGTGACCTGGACGAACTGCTCCAGCTTCGCTTTCGCCGCGCCGCTTTCGATGGCCGCGCGCGCCTTGACCAGGCCTTCGCCGATCGAACTGGCCACGCCCGCCGCAAACAGCGCGGTACCTGCATTCAGGGCCACGATGTCGTACGCCGCACCCGGTTCTCCGCTCAACGCTTCCATCATTTTCGCTTTCGATTCCACCGCATCGGCGACCTTCAGGTTGCGGCTGGCGATCATCTGCAAGCCGAAATCTTCCGGATGAATCTCGTATTCGCGAATCTCGCCATTGACCAGTTCACCGACCATGGTCGCGGCGCCCAGCGACACTTCATCCATATTGTCGCGGCCCCACACGACCACGGCATGCTGGGTGCCCAGGCGCTGCAGCACGCGCACCTGGATGCCGACCAGGTCGGGGTGGAACACGCCCATCAGGATATTCGGCGCGCCGGCCGGATTGGTCAGCGGTCCCAGGATATTGAAAATGGTGCGCACGCCCAGTTCGCGCCGCACCGGCGCCGCATGCTTCATGGCCGCATGGTGATTGGGCGCGAACATGAAACCGATGCCGGTCTGCGCGATCGACTGGGCGATCTGTTCCGGCTTGAGATTGATATTGGCGCCCAGCGATTCGAGCACGTCGGCGCTGCCCGACGACGACGATACGCTGCGCCCGCCGTGCTTGGCCACGCGCGCGCCGGCGGCGGCGGCGACGAACATCGACGCGGTGGAGATATTGAAGGTGTGCGCGCCGTCGCCACCGGTGCCGACGATGTCGAGCAGGTTGGTGGTGTCGGCCATCGGCACCTTGGTCGAAAATTCGCGCATCACCTGGGCGGCCGCGGCGATCTCGCCGATGGTTTCTTTTTTCACGCGCAGGCCGAGCGTGAGCGCCGCGATCATGGTCGGCGACATTTCGCCCGACATGATCTGGCGGAACAGGTGCAGCATCTCGTCGTGGAAAATTTCGCGGTGTTCGATACAGCGCAGCAGGGCTTCTTGTGGGGTAATCGGCATGATGGTTCCAGGTTAGCGTTCGAGGAAATTCTTCAGCAGGGCATGGCCATGCTCGGACAGGATGGACTCGGGGTGGAACTGCACACCCTCGATGTCGTACTCCTTGTGCCGCACGCCCATGATTTCTCCGTCATCGGTCCACGCCGTCACTTCCAGGCAGGCCGGCAGCGACGAACGCTCGATGGCCAGCGAGTGATAGCGAATCACGGTGAACGGGCTTGGAAGTCCCTTGAATACGCCAACGCCGGTATGGGCGATCAGCGACGTCTTGCCATGCATGACCTGCTTGGCGCGAATGACCTTGCCGCCGAACGCCGCGCCCATGGCCTGGTGGCCAAGGCACACGCCCAGGATCGGCAGCTTGCCCTTGAATTGCTGCAGGATGGCGATCGAGATGCCCGCTTCGGCCGGCGTCTTGGGGCCGGGCGAAATGCAGATGCGGTCCGGCTTCATGGCTGCAATCTCGTCGAGCGTGATTTCGTCGTTGCGCACCGTGTGCACTTCCTCGCCCAGCTCCCCGAAATACTGCACCAGGTTGTAGGTGAACGAGTCGTAGTTGTCGATCATCAGCAGCATGTCAGAGCTCCCCATCCAGGCCGTCTTGCACCTGTTCGGCCGCGCGCAGCACGGCGCGCGCCTTGTTTTCAGTTTCCTGCCATTCCATCTCGGGGATCGAATCGGCCACGATGCCGGCCGCGGCCTGCACGTACAGCATGCCATCCTTGATCACGCCGGTGCGGATTGCGATGGCCACGTCCATCTCGCCGCCGAAGGACAGATAGCCGCAGGCGCCGCCGTAGATGCCGCGCTTGGTCGGCTCCAGTTCGTCGATCACTTCCATGGCGCGCACTTTCGGCGCGCCGGTCAGGGTGCCGGCAGGGAAGGTGGCGCGCAGCACGTCCAGGTTGGACATGCCCTGTTTCAGCTTGCCCTCGACGTTGGACACGATGTGCTGCACATGCGAGTATTTTTCCACCACCAGGCGTTCGGTGACCTTCACGCTGCCGATGTCCGAGATGCGTCCCAGGTCGTTGCGCGCCAGGTCGATCAGCATCACGTGTTCGGCGATTTCCTTCGGGTCGGCCAGCAGTTCCTTCGACAGTTCGGCGTCGCGTTCCGGCGTGGCGCCACGCGGGCGGGTGCCGGCGATCGGGCGCAGCGTGACTTTCTTGCTGCCGTCGGTCAGGGTCTCATTGCGCACCAAAATCTCGGGCGAGGCGCCGACAATCTGCATGTCGCCGAAATTGTAGTAATACATGTAGGGCGACGGGTTCAGCGAACGCAGTGCGCGGTACAGGGTGAGGGGATTGTCCACATACGGCTTGCGGATGCGCTGGCCGATCTGCACCTGCATCAGGTCACCGGCCATCACGTATTCGTGGGCGCGCGCCACGGCCTTCAGGTAGTCTTCCTTGCTGAAATCGCGGATCGCTTCGGTGCGCACCGAACTTGACGTGACCGGCGCATCGACCCCGCGTCGCAGCATCATGCGCAGGTACTTCAGGCGCTGGCGCGCCTTCGAAAACGCTTCCGGCTCGGTGGTGTCGGCATACACGATCAGGTACAGCTTGCCCGACAGGTTGTCGATGATGGCCAGTTCCTCGGTCACCATCAGCTGGATGTCGGGCAGGCCCAGGTCGTCCCTGGGCATCGACGCGGCCAGCTTTTTTTCGATGTGGCGCACGGTGTCGTAGCCGAAGTAGCCGGCCAGGCCGCCGCAGAAGCGCGGCAGGCCGGGGCGCAGCGCCACCTTGAAGCGGGCCTGGAACTGTTCGATGAAGTCGAGCGGATTGCCTTCGTGGGTTTCGACGACGCTGCCGTTTTTCACGATCTCGGTACGGCGCCCGAAGGTGCGCAGCACCGTGTTGGCCGGCAGGCCGATGAAGGAATAGCGGCCGAAACGCTCGCCGCCTACCACCGATTCGAGCAGGAAGGTGTTGCGCCCGGCGTTCTGGGTCTGGGCCAGCTTGAGGTAGAGCGTGAGGGGCGTTTCGAGATCGGCGAAGGCTTCCGCGATCAATGGAATACGGTTGTAGCCTTCGTTGGCCAGCGATTTGAATTCGAGTTCAGTCATGCTTTTCTCCAGGCCGCCCGGACGTAGTTGTGGGCGGTGGGTTTCAAAAAACCTGCCGGCGCAGATAGGCGGCCGACAGCAATCAATACGGGGTTACTTAGCCCAGGATTGCCAGCGTCGCCAAAGCCAGGCCTCAATCGAGCCTGTTTGCGTGACATTGTGTTTTTTGGTGAAAAACATGTGTTTGTGGTTCAGTTTGCGGTGTTGTTGTGCGAACTTATCAAGGTTGCTGCTTCTAACAGCGAAGTAACTATACCATCGGAATCGGTTTCGTGTATAGCCTGCCCGTGGTTATAACCATATGGCACGGTGAGCACGAAGCAGCCGGCCGCGCGCGCCGCTTCGGCGTCATTCGAGGAGTCGCCGATGGCCACCACCTGCCGGGGCGCCAGGCCGAAGTCGGCGCATACCTGCAGCAGGGGCATGGGGTCGGGCTTCTTGCGCGGCAGGGAGTCGCCGCCGTACACCACGTCAAAGTAGCCGGCCAGGCCCTTCAGGGCCAGCAGCGGGGTGGCGAAGGCGATCGGCTTGTTGGTCACGCAGGCCAGGCGCAGGCCGGCCAGTTTCATGGCCTCCAGGCCTTCGATCACGCCCGGGTACAGGGCGCTGTGGTCGCCATTGATGTCCAGGTAATGGCGCTGGTAGGCCTGCATGGCGTCGTCGAAGTGGTGGTCGACCACGGCCGGCTCGTAGTCCAGTCCCAGCACGCGCCGGATCAGGTTTTCCGAGCCTTTGCCCACCATCAGGGCAATCTGGTCCTGGCCTATGGCGGCCAAGTCGAAGCCGGCGCGCATGCGGTTGATGGCGATATGGAAGTCGGGCACCGTGTCGAGCATGGTGCCGTCGAGGTCGATGATGGCGGCGCGGATGGGAATGTGAGGCGACTGTGTGGCGCTGGTGAACATGGAATAGTGTCGAGAAATATTAATCCATTGTAGCGGAACCTGCGACGAATCATGGCTGCCGTGATGGACGGTTTATTGGTAATTTTGCAATTCTGCCGATTGTTCAACGTATAATTGCCCGCTGATCCGTATACGTATAAAGGCAGGCGCATGACAAGCGTAGTGCAACTGGAAAACATAACCCACCGCTTCGGCCAGGTGCTGGCGCTCGATGGATTGTCCCTGTCGGTAAAGCAAGGCGAGATGTACGGCTTTCTCGGACGCAATGGCGCCGGCAAGACCACCACCCTGCGCTTGCTGATGGGCTTGTTGAGGCCCGATGCCGGCACCATCACGCTGCTGGGCCAGCCGGTGAAACGGGTCCCGGTCGCGCTCAAGCAGCGCATCGGCTATGTATGCCAGGAGCCCAATTTTTATCCCTGGATGACGGCCGACCAGCTGGGCGGCTTTGTCGGCAGCTTCTATCCCAAGTGGGACGCGCCGGAATTCCAGCGCCTGCTGCGCCTGCTCGACGTGCCGCGCGACCGGCGCGCATCCGAAATGTCGGGCGGCACCCGCACCAAGCTGGGACTGGCGCTGGCCCTGGCGCCGCGGCCCGAATTGCTGCTGCTCGACGAGCCCACCGCCGGCCTCGATCCGGTGGCCAGGCGCGAATTCAACGACCAGCTGCAAGCGCTGCAACGCCAGCAGGGCACGACCGTGATGTTTTCCTCGCACCTGGTGGGCGAAGTCGAACAGCTGGCGCAGCGGGTCGGCATCGTCCAGGCCGGACGCTGCTGCTTCGAAGGCGAAGTGGGACTGCTGCGCGCCAGCGTGCGGCGCCTGGCGGCCGACGCGCCGGGTGAGGGTTTCTCGCGCCTGCGCGGCGATATCTGGCGCGCCGAACCAGACCTGTGGGACGGGGTTCCGTCCGACAGCCTGTCGCTGGAAGATATTTTTCTCGCCTACGCGCGCACCGACAGCGTGACTGCCTGATGGGCGCGCTGCTGCGCAAGGAACTGCACGAACACCGCTGGGTGCTGCTCGTGCTATGCCTGTTGCTCTGCCTGGTCCAAGGCGTGACGCTGCTCTCGGCGCGGCAGTCGGGCAGCCCGATGGCGGCGTTCCAGGCCATGGTCGCGAGCATGGGTCCGCTGATCGCACTGATGCTGGCAAACCGGCTGGTGGTGCGCGAATACATGGGACGCACGCAACTGTTCCTGGAAACCCTGCCGGTCAGCCGCCTGCAGGTCATCGCGGTGAAGTGGCTGCTCGGCGCCACGCTGCTGTTCCTGGTGATGGCCGCCAGCCTGGCCATCGTCCTGTTCGCCGCGCGCGGCAAGGTGGTGCTGACGCCGCACTTTGTGGCGCTGGTGGCGCTGCGCGCCGCAAGTTTCTTGTTGCTGATGTACGCGCTGGCCTTCGCGATCGGCCTCACGGGCCGCTACCGCTTCCTGATCTGGGGCACGCTGGTGGTGTCATGCATACTCGCCAACGCCCAGGGGCAGTTCGCTTTTTCCAAGTGGGCGCCGATTTTCCTGGTCCAGGAATCGATGATCTACGAGCGCTTGCGCCTGCCGCTGCGGGAAGTGCTGATCACCTGCGCCGCGGCGCTGGCGCTGGTCGGCGCCACGTTTGCGCTGGCGCTGTCGGCGCAAGGATCGCTGGTGGTCGCCTTGTCGCGCCGTATGTCGCCGCGCGAAAAGTCGATTGTGACCGTCGCCCTGGTGGACTTGCTGGCGGCCGTGGCCATGGTCGACGACCGCAAGGACAAGCCGGCATTCGCGTTGAAGCGCGCCGCGCATAGCCAGCAAGGGCCGGCCGTCGCGGTCGGCGCCGGTACCGATCCGGCCGCTGCGCAAAGCCTGGCCAACCGCCTGGCGGGCGACATGCTGCGCTTGCAGGAATTCCTGGCGCTGCCCCTGGAGCCGGCGCTGGCGGTACTGCCCGACCAGGCGCTCGACGTGGACGTCTTCCAGCAGGCCGCCTTGCCCAATGCCGACGGGGTGGTGGTGCGCGCCGCCTTCAACAGCGCGGGCTTCGACCACGACGGCTTCCGCGCCTATGCGCTGGCGGCGTGGCTGCGCTGGCATGCGCGCGAGAACGCGTCCCGGGAAGAGCGGCGCTGGCTGCTGGACGGCTTCGCACAATGGATGGCCGCGCGCGACCAGCCGGAGCGGCAGCAGGCCCTGTCCCTGCGCGCAGCGGTCGCGGCGCGCATGCTGCAGGCCCAGCCTGCCGGCAGCGGCAGCGCCATGCAGCAATGGTTCAGCGTGCGCGAACGCCTGGGTACCTGCCTGGCCGATGCGCTGGCCTGGCGCATGGTGTCGTCGCTGGAACAAGGCTTGGGCGAGCAGCGCTTCCAGGCTGTCAGCCGTGCCGCGTTGGCGGCGCGCCCGCCGAACGATGCGCGCGCGGTCCTGCTGGCGCCGTCGCTGGACCAGCTGCTGGAACAGGCGGGGGCGCCGCACGGGGCAGCGCTGGCCCGGCAGTTCGACGCCATGTTCAAGGCCGACCAGCTGCGCCTGGCCACGCGCCTGGACCTGATCGCGCTGCCGCCTGTGGTTTTCCGAGCGCGGCCCATGCGCGGCAGCAGCTACGAAATCCACTACCAGGTCGGCGAGCCTGGCGCCGTCGAGGCCCCGTTCTCGGTGCACTACGCCGAACTGGGGCCGTGGGATGGCCAACTGGCGGGCGAAACGCTGGCGCGGATCGACACGGCGCGCTCGGGCATCCTGCCGGCCTCGTATGTGGCCGGCGCCCGGCTGTTCACGGCGGTGGAGCGGCACGAAGCGCTGCTTGGCTGCAGCGTGCGTGTCGCGGCGCAGCGCTGGGAGGTGAAATGATCTACGCCCTGTTGCGCAAGGAACTGCGCTATCTGCGCCCCTTCATTTTCATCGGCATCGCGTTTTTCCTGATCGATGCGATCGACTTGCTATGGTCGCAGCTGGGGGCGGAAACCTTCGGCGCGCGCCTCGATTCCTTGTCCACCGATCTGGCGGTCACGCAGATCGTACTGGGCTTCGCGCTTGGCACGGGCTTGCTGGTGCGCGAAATTGACGATGGCACCCTGAATTTTCTCGATGGCTTGCCGCTGACGCGCAGCGCCGTGTTCCTGTCGAAGGTCATGGCCGCCATGCTGGTGCTGGGTTTCCGGCCGTTGCTCCTGCTTGTCATGCATGCGTCGGTACATCTGGGCGTGCGCGAATCGCTCGATTACGCGCTGCATCCTGGCCTGCTGCTGACTTTTTTCGCCTTGTCCATCCTGGTGACGGCCGTTGGCCTCGGCCTGGGCATGCTGCTCGGTTTCCTGCGCTACCTGAGCTGGCTGGTGCTTGGCCTGTGCGTGCCCGGTATCGCCCTGCTGGGCGACGAATCGCCTACGCTCGCTGCGGCCCTCAATACGGCCGATTTGCTGACCTTGCGCTTCACCGGCGCGGCATGGCAGCTGCCGCTGGCCACCATCTGGACCCAGCTTGGGGCCGTGCTGGTGTCAAGCCTGCTGGCGTTTGGCCTGTTCCAGTCGGCCGGCGCGGTGCTGGCGCTGGTGCGCAAGTGGCGCAAGACGCGCTATGCGGTGGTGGCGCTTCTCGTGGTTGCCCTGGCCACCGCTTTCACCATGGCCATGAACGCGCAGTCGTCGAAGGACAAGCGCGCAATCGGCAAGGATCCCGATGCCGTCGAGTTCACCCCCATCGCTTCCGGCCACGCCACCACGCGGCACTATACCTTCAGCTATCCGGCCCTGAGCGGTGAACGCCTGAAGCCCTTTATCGCGGATGCCGACCGGGTCTTCGAACAGGTTGCAGCCTTGCTGGGCAGCGACGCCGGCGTGCCTGTCGACGTCGACCTGGGCGGCACGACCGACAACCATGTGGGCACGGCCTACCATGACCGGATCCGCATGCAGGTGAGCGGCGCAAGCGCGAAGGGCGTGCTGGCGCACGAAACCGCGCACGTGTTCGCCCGGCGCCTGGCCGGCAGTGAGTATGGGCGCCACCTCGGCCACATGACGGTATTTAACGAGGGCCTGGCGGAGTGGGTGCAGGGCAAGGTGGACGGGGGAACCGAGGACGAGGGGCACGCCATGGCGGCGGCCATCGTGTCGAAACGGCGCCTGGTGGCGCCACGCCAGCTGACCGAATTCGAGGAATTTGCCAGCGCCGTCGATGAAAACCTGAAGTATTCCCTGGGTGCGATTTTCATCGACCAGTTCGTGCGCAGGTACGGTGGCGCAGCGCCGAAAACCCTGCTGCGAACCCTGGCGCGCGACGACTTCCCGCGCGACCTGAAAGGCTATGTCCTGTGGCAGACGGCATTCCAGATGAGTGGCTTCGATCTTGACCTGGTGTTTGACGACTATGCCCGCCATCTTGCCATGCTCGAAGTGCGCTTTGCGCGCCAGATCGCCGCCATGCCCCGGCCGCGCGGCAGCCTGGTCGTGAAAGACGAGATCTACCGGGTGGCCCTGAAGTTCGACCAGCCCTTGCCCGATGGCGCGATCGCGCTGGTGCGCTTCCGGCCCGGAACGAAGAGCAAGTCCTCGCTGTACAGGCTCAGTTTCAGTTCGGACGGAGAAGGGGGTGACCCCATTGCCATCGTGCCCCAGGACATGATCACCCGGGGCCAGGTGTGTTTCCAGGCCGGCGTGATGGGCAGCGGCACCACGATCTATGAACCCTGGGTTTGCCTGCCGGCCAGTTCGGCCGGCAAGCTGTAGCTTCTTAGCGCCTGGCCAGCTCGGCGCGCATGGCGTCGATCACGGCCTTGTAGTCCGGTTTGCCGAAAATGGCGGAACCGGCCACGAAGGTATCGGCGCCGGCGGCAGCGGCGGCGGCGATATTGTCGACCTTGATGCCGCCATCGACTTCGAGCATGATGTCGCGGCCCGATTCATCGATCATGCGGCGCGCAATGGCGATTTTTTTCAGCGCTTCCGGAATGAAGGACTGGCCGCCGAAGCCGGGATTGACCGACATGATGAGGATCATGTCGATCTTGTCCATCACGTGCTGCAGGTAGTGCATCGGCGTGCCCGGATTGAACACCAGGCCGGCCTTGCAGCCATTGTCGCGGATCAGCTGCAGGGTGCGGTCGATGTGTTCCGACGCTTCCGGGTGGAAGGTGATGATGTTGGCGCCGGCCTTGGCAAAGTCGGGAATGATGCGGTCGACCGGCTTGACCATCAGGTGCACGTCGATCGGCACTTGCACGTGCGGGCGGATCGCTTCGCAAACGAGCGGGCCGATGGTCAGGTTCGGAACATAATGGTTGTCCATGACGTCGAAGTGAATGATGTCGGCGCCGGCGGCGACAACATTGCGCACTTCTTCGCCGAGGCGGGCGAAGTCGGCGGACAGGATGCTGGGATCGATACGGAATTGTGTCATGGCAGGAGGGCTTGCAGTTTATAAAGATGCGTCATTTTACGCCTTTGGCGCAGCAAGGTATGATGCTGGCAATGACTTTTACTAAGGAATGCAATGGCTGCTTATGAATTCACTGTCGCCGTCAGGACACAATACCTGCCGGAACAGTCCGATCCGAGCCGGACCAATTTTGTATTCACCTACTCGATCACCATCAAGAATACCGGCAGCGTCCCGGCCCAGCTCATCTCGCGGCACTGGGTCATTACGGACGCCAACAATAAAATCGATGAAGTGCGCGGCCTGGGCGTGGTGGGCCACCAGCCGCTGCTGCAGCCGGGCGAGCAGTTCGAATACACCAGCGGCACCCAGCTGGCCACGCCGCAAGGTTCCATGACGGGCGAATACTTCTGCGTGGCCGAAGACGGGCACCAGTTCGAAGCGAAAATTCCCGAATTCGTGCTGTCGCTGCCGCGCACCCTGCACTAATCAGGCCGGCGGCAGTTCGGGCGGGTCTTTCTTGTCGGGCGCCGCCAGGGTGTCCTGTTGCTGGTCGTCCGGCTTCTTGTCCGCGTACATGGTCCACCACACGATAAATACCAGCAGGAACAGCGCGATCCCCGCTTCCACAATCAAAATCCACATATCGGTCCTTATGTCTTCAATCCGCAGCAGTTTACTCGTTTCGCTGGGCGCCGTGGCATTGCTTGTTGCCGGATGCGGCACGCCGCCCCCGCCCGCGCCAATGCCACCGCCGCCCGTGCCGCCTGTGGTCTTGCCCCCGCCCGTGATCGAACACGTGCCGCCGGTCAAACCGGCGCCGGCTCCCCTGATGACGCCGACGACCTTCAGCGCGCTGCCTGGCTGGGACCGGGACGAACTGCGCCAGGCCTGGCCGGCGTTCATTGCCTCCTGCAATGTGCTGGTGCGCAAACCTGAATGGCAGGGGGCCTGCACCGCGGCACGCACCGTCGCATCCACGGACGAGGCCGCGGTACGCGCCTATTTCGAAGCCTGGTTCGTGCCCAACCAGATCCGCGCGGCCGACGGCGCCGATACCGGCCTGGTCACCGGCTACTACGAACCCTTGCTGCGCGGATCGCGCCAGCGCGGCGGCGCCTACCAGACGCCCCTGTACGCCGTGCCGGACGACATGCTGACGATCAACCTGGCCAGCCTGTATCCCGAATTGAAGGGCAAGCGCGTGCGCGGCCGCCTGGTCGGCAAGAAAGTCGTGCCCTACAACAGCCGGGCCGAGATTGTCAGCGGCAAGGCCTTGCTGTGGGTGGACGATGCGGTCGAAGCCTTCTTCCTGGAAGTGCAGGGTTCGGGCCGGGTGGAGCTGCCGGAGACCGGCGAAACGGTGCGCATTGCCTACGCCGACCAGAACGGCCACCCGTACAAGGCCATCGGCCGCTGGCTTATCGAGCAGGGCGAGCTGGCCCCGGGCCAGGCCACGGCGCAGAGCATCAAGGCCTGGATCGTGGCCAATCCCACGCGCCGCCAGGAATTATTCAACGCCAATCCGAGTTTCGTGTTCTTCAAGGAAGAGCGCTTGCCGGATCCGAAAGTCGGTCCGAAGGGCGCCCTGGGCGTGCCGCTGACGCCGGCCCGCTCGGTGGCGGTCGATCCCCAGTTCCTGCCCCTGGGCGCCCCGGTGTTCCTGGCAACCACATACCCGAACGGCGGCGCGCTGCAACGCCTGGTCATGGCCCAGGACACGGGCGGCGCCATCCGCGGCGCCGTGCGGGCCGATTTCTTTTACGGTTTCGGCAACGAGGCGATGGACAATGCGGGCCGCATGAAGCAGCCCGGCCAGGTCTGGGTGCTGATGCCGAAGCCGGCCGAAATGCGCTGAGACGATACAATTGCCGATTCCATACTACTAACTCAAGGGGTGTTCCATGCAATACGCAGACTTGCTGATCGAGACCCACGGCCGTGTTGCCGTGATTCGCCTGAACCGTCCGAGGGCGCTCAATGCGTTGAACGACAATATGATGAACGAGCTGGGCGACGCCTTGAGCAAGTTTGACGCCGACAACAACATCGGCTGCATCGTGCTCACCGGCAGCGAAAAGGCCTTTGCGGCCGGCGCCGACATTGCGGCCATGGCCAATTACAATTACCAGGACACTTACGGCGGCAACTACATCGGCCGCAACTGGGAACACATCCTGAGCGTGCGCAAGCCGGTCATCGGCGCGGCGGCGGGCTATGTGCTGGGCGGCGGCTGCGAGCTGGCCATGATGTGCGATTTCCTGATCGCTGCCGACAATGCCAAGTTCGGCCAGCCGGAAATCAAGGTCGGCGTCACGCCGGGCGCGGGCGGCACCCAGCGCCTGCCGCGCGCCATTTCGAAATCGAAGGCAATGGACATGCTGCTGACCGCACGCATGATCGATGCGGCCGAAGCCGAACGCACCGGCCTGGTGTCGCGCGTGGTGCCTGCCGACAAACTGATGGAAGAGGCGATTGCCGCCGCCACCACCATCGCCGCGATGCCGCTGTCGGTGGCCATGCAGATCAAGGATTGCGTCAACCGCGCCTATGAAACCACGCTGACTGAAGGCGTGCGCTACGAGCGCCGCTATTTCCACGCCGGCTTCGGTACCCCGGCCCAGAAAGAGGGCATGTCGGCCTTCCTTGAAAAGCGCCCGGCCAACTTCGAAGGCCTGTAAGCAAAAAAAGCCGTTCTCCACCAGGAAGAACGGCTTTTTTACAGGGCGGGCGCTTATTGCGCTTTTGCCAGGTTGGTCAGGGCGGTCGCTTCGATAATGTCCGCCATTGCCGATTTGCCTGGTCCCATGCCCGCCGTGATGCTGCGGATCGCATACCATTTCTGCTGCTGGTGTAACGACAGCAGCAAAGCCTCGGTCGCATACGCCTTGCTGGTGGGATCGAACATGCCGCTGCCCAGGATGGTGGAGGCGGCTTTTTCCAGCGCCGGCATGTCGCGCGCGGCGATGGCGTCCATCATGTCCAGCATGTTGCGGTTCGCTTGTGCGTGGGGTGTGTCGCACAGCTGGCCACGCAGGCGGGCCAGCATCGGCCTTGCCTTCTCGGCACTGGTGTAAGGCAGCGTGAGCATGCCCAGTCGCACCAGTTCCACATTCCAGCCATTTTGCGCACCCTGGTCGCTGCAGGCGGGCTTGCTGCTGAGGACCGTCAGCATGGCATAGCCAGAGTTGCCGATTTTCTGCTGTCCGCTGTCATCGCTCAGGTAGCGCACTGCCGAACTGGCCGCACGGGTACGCGCGCGCATGGCGTAGTGGCCGCTGTAGCCGCCGAACGAGTCGACCAGCTTGCCGTCGAAATTGGCGCCGGGGAAGGGCACGCTGCTCTGGAACAGGGTCGTCAGATTGTTGAACGGCGCATTGATGATGCGCGCCTTGTGCGCATTCTGGTCGACGTAGGGGAAGAAATCCGAATTGACCGGAATCTGGGAATTGGTAAACAGCGGATCGAGGAATTCGCGGCGGCCGATTTCATGCAACTGGACGTCGTCGATCGTTTTCCAGCCGACCCGGGTCATTTCGGCCGCCAGCGCCTGGTTGTTCATGGCGTTCGGATCGAGTTCCGGCAGTTTGCCGGTGGCCTTGGCAATGACCACCATCACGCCGTCGGTGGCGGCATAGATGCGGTAGTCCGCAAAATTTTTCCCCAGCGCTTGCATCTTGGACGCCACCAGGTTGGGCGACGACGTGTAGGTGGCGACCCATTGCACCAGCACGCCATCGTCGGTCAGGTGCTTGCGCATGCGGCGGTAGAATTCGTCCGTGAACAGGCTGGACACGCCGCTGACCCAGGTATCGGACGGTTCCGAAATGATCAGGTCATAGCGCGTCTTGTGGGCCGCGAAATAGCTTTTGGCATCGTCGATATGGATATGGCTGCGCGGGTCGGTAAATACGCGTTCCGATGCTTTGCCGAACATGCGCGCGCCCTCGATCATGGCAGCTTCGATTTCAATCACGTCGACGCGCTTGAGCGTGGTGCTGGTGAGCATGACGTCGGCGGACATGCCTGCGCCCATGCCGATGATGGCCGCATTCTGGGCGTCGGGCTTGACCAGCAGGGGCAGTGCGCCCAGCAGGACCATGGTGGGCTCGTCGCCGCTGGGATTGCCTTTTTCAGGCATGTAGCTGGCGTCGGGCTTGCCATTGGTGCTCAGGACCAGCAGGCCGTCGCGCAGGCGGACCACGTCGACGCTGGCGGTGCGGCCGTCCACGTGCAGCACGCTGGTTTGCTGGGACGGGTCGGAGTTGCTGTGCAGGCGGAAAATGCCCGAGGCCATGCGGCTCGAATCGAAGGCCGGCGCCAGGAAGGTGCCCAGCACGGCCACGCCCACGACGCCCCAGGCGGCCAGCCGCGGCAGGCGCTCGGCCTTGCCGCGGGTGAGCAGGTAGAGTGCCAGCGCCATGTCGAGCGTTGCGCCGATGAGGACGGCCATCTTCAGTCCAAGCAGCGGAAGCAGGAACATCGATGCCAGCACCACGCCCAGGATCGCGCCCAGGGTATTGAAGGCATACACCTTGCCGATGGCGGATTCGCCGGCGCCACCGCGGAACAGCACCAGGGTGATCAGCGGCAGGGTCATGCCGGCCATGAAGGTGGCCGGCAGCATGAGGGTCATCGCGGCCAGCTGGCTGCCGGAGTTGAACATGTAGTAGCCGGCCTCGGAAGGGCGCAAGGCGCGGAAGACCACGCTCATGACTTCCATGAGCTGGTTGTAGCCGAGGACGGTGCAGATCGCCAGCAGGCCCATCAGCAGCTGGATGACGCCCAGGGTGATCAGGGGCTCTTTATAAGTATCGATGCGCTTGCGCAGCCACAGCCCGCCCAGGGCGAGCCCGAGGATAAAGGCCGAGAGCATCAGTTCGAAGGCGTGGGTGGAGGCGCCGGTCACGATGCTGAGCATGCGGATCCAGCTGATCTCGTAAATGAAGGACGCCATGCCGGTGATCAGGGCCACCAGCAGCATGGGGCGCAGCAGGGGCGTTGGCGTGTCTTTCGCTTCCGGCGCCGGCATGGCGCTGAAGCTCAGCTTCTTCTGGATGCCGTACACCACGAAGGCGAGCAGGAAGTTGACCAGGCCCGCCGTCATGATGGTGCCAGGCAAACCGACCAGGCCGATCAGGAAGAAGCCGCTGGCCAGTACGCCGACCACGGCGCCGATGCTGTTCGTGAAGTACAGCATCGAAATCGAGCTGCCCGGCGCATTCGGGAAAGCGCGCAGGATGCCGATCGACATCAGGGGGAAGGTGGCGCCCAGCAGCAGGGTTTGCGGCAGGATCAGGCAGGCGGCGAAGGTCCAGCGAATCATTTCGATGGCCTGGGGCGAATCGATGCCCGGCAGGATGGTGTCGAACACGAAGCTGTTGGTCGCCACGAACAGTTCATGGAACAGCAGGCCGAACAGGCCGATGACAACTTCGACCACGGCATAGCCGATCAGGGGGCTGCGCATGCGCGGCACGTAGCGGCCGGCGAGCCAGGCGCCGCCGGCCATCCCGCCCATGAACATGGCCAGGACCAGGGCTTGCGCGTAAGCGGCATGGCCCAGGAAGAACTTCAGGTAATTGGTCCAGATCGATTCGTAGATGAGTCCTGAGAATCCGGAGAGGGAGAACGCGGCAAACAAGATGTATTGCAGATACGGGGTTGAACGTTGATTCATTTCCATCTTCCCAAGGCAATGTGTCGAAGGAGTCTAGCACGTTGCTTCCATGTAATAAACAAGGCTGTATGCACGAGGCCATGCGAAAGATAATCCTTGCCAGCCCGCGGGGCGCTTTGCTATAGTTCGCCTCCCCGCAGAAACGGCAGCAGTTAGCCGGCTCGGAAGGGAAAAAAGAGGGGTTGACGAGAAACGCGAAACGCTGCATAATCTCATCTCTCTGCTGCTTACGAACACAACGCTTCGTGAGGCTCAGCAAGAAGGCAGTACCGAATAAGTTCTTT
>Ga0187844_10000719_pt1 | contig 25841 bp, 18 predicted proteins | sample SpaLakP09_SKY_50_FD_134517 | JGI IMG/M metagenome (GOLD analysis project Ga0187844, IMG submission 134517) | Oligotrophic lake water microbial communities from Sparkling Lake, Wisconsin, USA - SP09_SKY_50 | ecosystem: Environmental > Aquatic > Freshwater > Lake | place: USA: Sparkling Lake... | reverse complement strand
GCGCGCCGGCGCGCCGAACCCGATGAAGACCGGATCGGGGGCGTCATACTCCAGCCACTGCATGCCGCCGGAAATGGCCAGATACTGTCCGCGACGGCTGCTGGTGTCATAACGCACCTGAATGCCGGGGCCAGAATATCCGAAGGGTTCGTAGTCGGCCTGCTTGTCCTGCCAGCCGGCGGAGACTCCGAAGCTGGTGCGAGCGTCCAGCCGGTGGGTCATGCCGAGATTGACATCATACCGCCAGCCGTCCCGGTCGCCGCCGATGAACAGGGCCAGGGCGTCGACGCCGGGCTCATCAAAGGTCTGGCTCACCGCCTCGCCCGAGAGGGAGAAGGTGGTGGCATTGCTCGTCCGCCAGCGGGCCTGGGCCTTCAGGCCGACTTCCCGCATGTAGGGATCATCAAGCAGATCAAGCGCGCGCGCCACGGCGCTGACATTCCACGAGTTCAGCCTCCCGGTATAGGACAGGCCGGCCTCGATGTCCCCGCGCCGGACATTCCCGTCAATGTCGTCAAACGTCGACCGGTCGTATCCGCCGATCGAACCGAAGGCCGCATAGCCGGCGGCGCCGTCGAGGTCGTGCGCGATATTGAGGCGGGCCGCGAACACGGCTGCGCCCCCCTCCTCGCTGACCGGTGGCGCGAAGAGGGAGTCGAACTGTGTCGTCAGCGCGCCCGCCGCGTCGTCCTCATAGGTGACGGAGGCCGATGCATTTCCGCTGAACCGGGTCGTCGACCGGCTGCGCTCGATCCGGGCGCGATAGCGCGCTGCCTCGGCCCGCTGCAGGGGCGTCAGGACCACCGGCTCCAGAAGATCGAGCTGGTCGCGCGCGCCTTGGAGGTCATCCAGGCGGAACAGGACGACGGCGTACAGCAGCCGGGTGCCATGACGGTTGGGATCCGCGATCAGGACACGCTCAAGGGCACCGGCTGCCCCGTTGAGATCGCCCGCATCTGCCGCCCGTCTCGCGTATTCGAGGTTGAGCTCAATATCGTCCGGAGCCGCCAGAACAGCATCAAAATCCTGGGCCGCCGCGACCCCGACAGTCGCTGCCGAGAGGCCCATGACCGCAGAAGCCAACAAGCCGGCCCGAAAAATCGAGGCCGAACGAGACGCTGGACGCTTCATGTAATCCCCCCAACCGCTTGCAGAATGTCCGGGATAGTCTATCCCCGAACTGCGGAGCAATCAGGCTAACATTGTTCCGCGAGAAGCGCATGAGATAATCGAACAGTGCTTTTTCCGAGTGGGGCGGACGCATGGGGGCGGAGCCTGAGACCGAGCGACTGAAGGAACTTGGGTCGCGCCTCGCGCGCTCCAGCCTTTCGCTTACGCGGTATATCGCGACCGCCGGGCCAGGCCTGGCCATGGCGCTGCTGCTGCTGATCCTGCACATCTTCCAGCCGCCGTTCGTCGGCAGCATCAGCAATCTGGTCTTCGACACCTATCAGCGCGCGTATCCGCGCCCCTATGAGGACGCCGGGGTCCGGGTCGTCGATATCGATGACGAGAGCATCCGCCGTCTCGGCCAGTGGCCATGGCCGCGCACGGACGTCGTGCGCCTGACGGACGCCCTCACCGAGGCCGGTGCGGCGGCCATCGCCTTCGACATTGTGTTCTCCGAGCCGGACAGGACCTCGCCGGCCCGCGCCGTGGAGATCCTGCGGCAGAACCCCGAGGCGCGCGGCGACTACGCCGAGATCGCCGCCATGACCGACCATGATGAACTGCTGGGCCAGGCCATGGGGCGCGGACCGACCGTGACCGGCTATTTCCTCACCGGGGAGGCGAACACCGCGCGGCCGGCCGAGCACGCGGGGGTCGCGGTTTCGGGAACGCCGCCGCTGGGCGTCCTGCGGGAGTACAACGGAGCCATCGTCAGCCTGCCGGTGATCGGCGATCGCGCGGCCGGCGCGGGGTCGGTCAGCCTCGACGCCGGCCGGGACGACATCATCCGGGCGGTCCCGCTGATCGCCAATCTCGACGGCCAGATCATTCCCTCGCTCTCCCTTGAAGCCCTCAGGGTCGCCCAGGGCGCGGGCGCCGTCCTGGTCCGCAGCAGCGACGGCAGCGGCGAATGGGGCGGCGGTCCCGTCACAACCGTCCTCGCCGTCAAGACCGGCGACCTGCAGGTCCCGACCACCGACGTCGGCGAACTGTGGATGCACTACACGGCGCCTCACCCGGAGCGGATCGTGCCGGCCTGGCGGATCCTTCAGGGCGACCTGCCCGAAGCGGAGATGCGCCGGCTGTTCGAGGGTCAGATCGTCTTCATCGGCACGGGCGCGATCGGCCTTCGCGACATCCGGTCGACCCCGACCCAGGCCGGTGAACTCGGCGTCGTCATCCATGCCCAGGCCGCCGAGCAGATGATCCTCGGCAAATTCCTCACCCGGCCCGACTGGGCTCCGGGCGCAGAGCGTATCCTGATGGTCGCGCTGTGCCTGCTGATCGCCCTCTCCGCCCCGGCCCTGGGCGCGCTGCGCGGCGGCGTGCTGGCCATGCTGGCGCTGGGCGCCGTGCTGGCGGGGTCGTGGTTCGCGTTCCGGAACAGCGGCCTGCTGCTGGAGCCCATCTTCCCGGCGCTGGGCGTGGTCTCGGTCTATATCGCCATCACCGCCGTCTCCTTCTACCGGGAGGAACGGGCGCGGAGCCACATCCACAACGCCTTTGACCGCTATCTGTCGCCCGAACTGGTCGACCGGATCGCTCGCGACCCGGGCCAGCTGGAGCTCGGCGGCGAGGTTCGCCAGATGACGGTGCTGTTCAGCGACGTCCGCGGCTTCTCGCGCATTTCCGAGCGCTTCGGTCCGCAGGAGCTGATCGGTTTCCTGATCAACCTGCTGACGCCGATGACCGACGTGCTTCTGGCCCGCAAGGCGACGATCGCAAATACATCGGCGACGCCGTCCTGGCCTTCTGGAACGCGCCGCTGGACGATCCCGAGCACGAACGAAACGCGGCGTTTGCGGCGCTGGAAATGCTCGAGACGCTGAAGCGCCTGAACACCGAAAGCGCCCGCGACCCCGCCTGGCCCGGTGAGGTGGCGATCGGCATCGGCCTGAACACCGGCCCCTGCTGCGTGGGCAACATGGGGTCGCGCCAGCGCCTGAGCTATTCGCTGATCGGCGACACCGTGAACCTGGCCTCGCGGCTGGAGAGCCTGACCAAGGCCTATGCGGTGAACATCCTCGTCGGCGAGGACCTCGCCGCCCGCCTGCCCGACTTCGCCCTGATTGAACTGGACCTCATCCGCGTCGTCGGCCGCGACACGCCCGAGCGCGTCTTCGCCCTGATGGGCCCGCCGGACATGTCCTCAGACCCGGCTTTCATCGAAACGGGGGCCCGGATGGCCGCGGTTCTCGAGGCCTATCGGTCCCGCGACTGGACCGGCGCCGAGGCTGCCCTGAAGAAGCTGAAGGGGACGGGTACGCTGCCGGGTCTTGACGGCGTGGCAGCCGTATACGCCACGCGGGTAGCCGACTTCCGCCAGAATCCGCCGTCCGACGACTGGGACGGGATCAGCCAGGCGCTGGAGAAGTAGAAGCGACATGACTTTGAACGGGGGAACAGCGTCATGTTGATCGTTCAGATCACCGACATCCATATCGGCTTCGATCAGAAGAGCCGGTTCGAGATGAACAAGAAGCGTTTCCGCCAGACGGTCCAGGCGGTGACGAAGCTTGACCCGAAGCCCGACCTGATCGTCATCACCGGCGACATCGCCGACAAGGGCGATGTGGCGTCGTACGAATGGTTTCGTCAGGAAATCCAGCAACTTTCCCTGCCCATCCTGATGTGCATGGGCAACCATGATACCCGCGCCAACTTCAGTCAGGTCTTCCCCGATACGGCCCAGGAGGACGGCTTCATCCAGTATGTCGTCGACGACCATCCGCTGCGGATCGTGGTCGTGGACACGCTGGAGGAAGGCCGCCATGGCGGCGGCTTCTGCGAGAAACGGGCGGCCTGGCTGGAGGCCCGCCTCGCCGAGGCACCGCACCGGCCGACCCTGCTGGTCCTGCATCACCCGCCCATCGACACCGGCATCGAGTGGATGACGATCGGCCCGGCTGAACCCTGGGTGCAGCGGTTCACCGACGTGGTCTCTCGCCACGGTCAGGTCGTCGGTGCCCTGTGCGGTCACGTTCACCGCACCATCGTCACCTCATGGGCCGGCACGACGCTGACGGTCTGTCCTTCAACCGCCCCGCAGGTGGTGCTGGACCTCAAGCCGATGAACCTGGACCGTCCGGACAAGCGGCCGATGATCGCCGAGGCACCGCCGGCGTTCGGCATCCACCGCTGGAACGGTCGCAAACTGGTCAGCCATTTCACGGCGGTGCAGCGCTACAAGGTCCTCGCCCGCTATACGCACAAGATGCAGGCCTTCATGAAGCATCTCGCGCAGGAACGCGCCGGGACGGCCGGACCGCACCACCACTAGCCGGTGACCTACCGTCCGCCGGAGGCCGCCAGCCAGCCGTCCAGCGACGGCCGGTCGCTGACCCGGTACACCTCGCCGCGATAGTCGAGGAACAGCCGCTCCATCTCGGTCCTGTTGAACGGCCGGGAGCCGAGCCGGCCGAAGATGGCGATCTGGTGCCCCGTCTCGTCCACACCGCGGTCACGATCCAGTCCCTTGGACAGGGCCAGGGCCGGCGACGGCGTGCGCGCCCAGGCGATCAGTTCGGGCCGTGGCTCCGGCGAGAAGCCGTAGAAATTCCTCTGGCTGTCCGGGCTGGTCAGCTGCAGCACCTTCAGTCCGTTCCGCCCGTCTGCGACATAGGCGAACAGGGAGGCGTTGGTGGAGGCGACGACCACGTCTTCGGCGTCGTTCAGACGCCCGTCGAAGGTCACGCGCTGCTGCAGGCGGGGCTGGCGCGGGTTGGTGACATTGATGATCACCAGCCCCTCGCCCTTGGCGGCGACATAGGCATAGGTCCGGGCGACATAGAGACGGCGGGCGTCGCCCAGAGGCACGACGGCACCCTCGATGGCGCGCGGAGCGTCCAGCTTCGTCACATCCAGAACCCGCATCCCCTGCGCGTCCGTCACGAACAGATAGCGGAACTGCAGGGCCGAGGCCCGGACGTCGTCCAGCCGCACGGTGGTGACATGCCGTGGCCGCAGCGGATCATCCAGATCGACCACCACCAGACCGGCGCGGGCGGCGATATAGGCGATATGGCCCGCCAGCGTGATGTGCCGCGCACCGTCCAGCACCCCGCCCGGGTTCCAGGTCGCGGCCCGACGCAGGTTGTTGTTGCGCGGATCCCCGTCGGCCAGGGTGTCGACATTGACCAGGATCAGCCCCTCGCGCGCGTCGGTGACGACCGCGTAGCTGTAGATCGGGTGGAAGGCCTGTTCCTGGTTGGCGGTCCGCATCTCCGCGGTGTTGCGGGTCGGCGCGATCGGCTGGTTGGTCGGCAGGGCCATGCAGGTGGCGTTGCCGGAGGCCACGTGGGTGTCATTGCCGAGCGGCGAGAAGGGCGCGGTCAGGATGCGATCCGAGACGCCCTTGTTGCCGATCGCGGCCACATCATAGACCCGGAACCCGCCGCGGCCCTCGGCCACGAACATATATTCCCCGCGCAGCTGCAGGCATCGCGCCTCTCCCCCGGTGCCCTGCAGGGTATTGGCGATCTCCTCGACGGAGCGCGTATCCCCGCTGCCGCCGGCCTCCGGGTCGAAGGCCTCGCCGCGCGTCCAGTTGATCAGCTCGCGCCCGTTGCGCTCGACGTGCTGGGCGAAGAAGTCGGGATAGGCGTAGCGCTGCAGATAGGAGCCGAACACCGCCTGCGGCTCGTCCCACTCGGTCACCCGCACCGCCTCGATGCCGGACTCCAGCCCGACCCAGGCATTCATGCCGACGAAATTGACCGAGTTGGTCCCCAGCATGAGCAGCTGGGCCATGATGGCGTTGTTGTCCTCGGCTTCGGAGACGTGACAGTCGGTGCAGGTCTTGGTCTCGGTCCGCCGGACCGTGTGCGGGAAATGCGGCGCGAAGGCCTGGCTCGAGAAGCCGACCGCCGAGATCGGCGGCTGCTGCACATAGATCCGCTCGCGGTTGATATTGGTCGAGGACAGGACCAGGGCCGAGGACGAGCGGGCCGGGGCGATCACTCCGCCGCGCGCGGTGCCGTGACGGCCCAGCTGGAACATGTCATCGCGCGCCACCTGCGGATTGTAGGTCGCGTAGTTGCGGGTCGTGCCGCCCTCGGCGCGGTGGCTGGTCGCCTGCCAGTTGGCCTCGACCGGCAGGTGGCAGCCGCCGCAGGACGGCGTCCAGGAGGTGTGACAGCTGTAACAGGCCATCTCCTCGTCATCGTGGGCCAGGTCCGTCGTCGCGACACCCGGGCCCCAGGAGAAGCTGGCCTGGCCGGGCCGTGACACCGACATCAGCTTGGCCCGTGCCGCCGCCGGATTGAACTCGGGACTGTCCCGGTCGACGGCGTCGCGCACCAGATCGACCTCCCACTCCAGCGTCGGATCGACGATCGAGCGCTGGATCAGAACCCGGCGGTTGTCGCGCTCGATCCATTCGAAGCGGCGCTGGCCGTCGGAGTTGCGCAGCAGGGTCAGGTCCGTGCCCTCGGGCGGTGCCGCCGGCCCGGAGGTGCGCAGCGTCGGGTAGGTCCGCGAGGTGCCGTGGCAGTCCTTGCAGCCGATCTCCACGGCCGCCGCCACCTCGCCCATGATCAGGCCCGAGCCGTGGCTGTCCTGCGAGAAATGGCAGTCGGCGCACTGCAGGCCCTTCTCGGCATGGATGTCCATCATGTGGACCGTGCGGCCCGGATTGGTCCCCGGCGGGACGAACTGGCCCTCCCCTTCCCGGCGCCAGCGCTCGGGATCGTCGGGCGAGACGATGGCCCCCTCCGCGTCCAGCAGATTGCCTTCGCGATCACGCTTGAAGACGCCGCGGAAATTCCAGCCGTGGCCGTGATAGTCGGCGAACTGGGTGTCGAGCAGGGTCGGGTTCAGGTCGTTGACGGCGCGCAGGAAGTCCAGATCGGCCCAGTTGCCGCGCGGCGCGGCACCCTCGGGATTGCGGTCCAGAACCGCGCGGATTTCCTCGGCGGTCGGATAACGCTGCCGCTCCGGCCACATGGTCGGCGCGTCGGATTCATAGTCCCACATCGTGTAGCCGAGGTAGCTGTTCAGGAACATGTTCGGCTGGTGCATGTGGCAGTTCATGCACTGGGACGTGGGGATGGCGCGGCTGAAGGCGTGGCGGATCGGATGGCCCGATTCCTCGCGGTTGATGGTCGGGTCCACGGTCGCCGTCTGGCCATCCCGCCCGAACTGGGAATAGCCCAGGCTGTGCCGCGGCTCGCGGTCGTTGGCGTAGACCACGTGGCATGAGGTGCAGCCCGAGGAGCGGTAGTCGCCCGGCTGGTCATTGGTGCCCATGAACCAGGTGTAGGGGTCGTTCAGACGGGTCTTGTGGATGTTCAGGACCGGAACGGCGATGCGCAGGCCGGTGCCCGGTCCGCGCGACGACTGGCGGAAGTCCGGACGGCCCGGTTCCTCCAGCCGCTGGATCTGGCCCGTCGGGCTGGGCAGGCCGATTTCGGGGAACTGGGTGGCGATGTTGCGTCCGCCGCGCTCGAACACCCGGAAGATGTCCCCGGGGGGCGTCACCTGCCAGGCCGGGATCGGATAGAGGACCGGCAGGGCACCACGCCGCTGCTCGTCCAGCGTCACCGTCCCGGGCGGCGTCCCGGGCGAAAGCAGCCGCGCCGGCTCGCCGTCGGGCGTATAGGCCTCGCCGATGATGTAGTTCTTATAGGGCAGGATGCCGTTGTTGTACGAGGCACCGCCGAAGAACATCGCCCCCGTCGCCATCAGGGATCGCTCTGCTCTTTCAATCAGTTCCATGTGACAGTTGCCGCAGGACTGACGCGCAACCCGGTAATCCCCGGGATTCACAAAACGAATGAACTCCGGGGCCTCGCGGTTGAGCAGGGTGTAGGTCCGCTCGGGATTGGCCGAGCTGGGGAAATGCCAGCTTCCGGGATAGCGAGGCAGCACGTGAGCTCTGTCGCGTACTGCACTGTATTCAGGAGCATCCCTGGATGCGCCGGCCGGAGCCATGGCCGTGGCGTCGCCGCCGTGACAGTCGACGCAGCCCAGCACAACGGCCGGCGAGGCATGCATGCTCGCGGCGTCCACCGGACTGTGGCAGCTCACGCAGCCGGCACTCTTGGCGGCGGCCTGTTCAGGGGTCTGGCTGGGCGGCGCGGCCGGCGCGGCGACATAGACGCGTGCGACGGGAGCCTCGTCATCGTCAGCGACCACGACGGCCGGAGACCCGGCGACGAGGATCATCAGGACGGATACCGCCCCGATCACCAGCCGCTTGCCCCCCCAGGTCCCCATGCGCCCCTCAGAAACTAAGAACAGCGTTCAATAGAACGGAATAGAAGCGGTCGTCACGATTCGTCGCCTGGAACAGGTCACCGAAGCCGTCACCGGGCTCGAATACCGCTGCCGAAGCGCGCAGGACGACGTTCTGGGTCATCATCGGCCGCCAGATGGCCGAGACCGACACGTCAAAGCCCAGTTCCTTCGGGATCGAGCCTTCCTGGCGCAGGGCCTGGACCACCGCCGTGTCCGCGAACCACAGATGGTTGGCGTTGGCGCTGACCCGAAGCTGGGGCGTCAGGTCCAGATCGGTCCCGAACCCGACCAGGATGGTGCCGGGGTTGTTGAAATTGGACTGCCCCTCCTCCTTCGAGGACCGCAGCGAGTTCAGCACCGCGTTGCGGCCGTTGACGCCGATCGCCCGCCCACCGCCCGCGAACGGGATGGACTGGCGGATCCAGTAGCTGGTGTCGGCCCCGGCGAACTGCGGGTTCTCGAAGATGGCGTCGAACCCCTCCTCGACGTCGTCATAGGGATCGGAATCGCCCGAGGCGTAGAGGCCCGAGGCGCGGAACCGCATCCAGTCGAAATCGATCGAAGGCTCGACCGCCAGGAACCAGGCCCGGATGTCCGCCGGCTGACCCGTGAACATGCTGTTCCGGTCCTCGCCGACGGCCGCATAGGCCGAGGCCGTCAGATTGATCCGGCCGATCCGGCCGTCGGCATTGTAGCCCAGATAGGCGACGTCATAGTCCCTGCCCCGCAGGTCCCCCAGCAGCGCCGGCCGGGCCGGGAAGCCGTTGTCGTCGATGTGGATGTCATCGCTCTCGCGATTGCGGTTGTAGATCACCGTCCACTGCGAGGTCATGCCGGGCACCGGCAGGTCCTGCCGATACAGGTTGGCGACGAAGATCTGGTCGTCGCGGATCGACTGGGTGATGTCGTTCAGGCCGGAGTTGGTGTCCTTCTCCAGCCGCAGGAAGAGACCCAGATTGTACTGGTAGCGGTTGTTGTCGCGGTTCCCGAACAGCCGAACGCCCAGCTGATTGTCCTGGAACAGGAAGCCCCGGAAATCCGAGGTGAAGGGCTGGATTCCGACCCGCACTGAGTCGAAGTCGTAGCGCTCCGAGACGTTGCGCAAGTGATAGTCGATGAAGGCTTCCTGCACGCCGAGGAAGGAATCCTGGCGGTCAGGGCCCTTCGACGGCCGCACCGAAAGGATGCGCCGCTCCGGCACGCTGACATCACTGTAGTTGAAGGCGAGGGTCAGGCGGGCCTCGAAATCGGGTGGCTTGAACGCCGTCGACCCCTCGATCAGCGCCACCGAAGCGACAAGCGTCTGCGACACGATCAGACTGTCCGAGCGGCCGAAGACGTCCAGGCTGTTCGGGTCCTGGGTCGTCTGTACGCCGACCGGCAGCGGCAGCGACCGCGGCTCGATCACCGTGTCCGAGACCCCTGCGACGACCACGAACAGGTTCTCATGGCCCGGCAATGGCCGGTCGCCCTTGAGCGTGTTCTGGTTATAGGGGTCGAACCAGCGCTCGTTGACGCCGACGGCCTCGATCACCCGCCAGCGGTCGGGAAGCGGCAGGTGGTCGGCCGGAAAGGCCTCGGGGGGCGGTGCGCGCACCGCGCCCGGATTGGCCTGGATGATCGCCTCGGGATAGCTTTCGACCCGGCCCGGGCGGCGACGGATCGGCGCATCGGGATCGACCTGCTGCGGCGGTTCAACGTCCCGGGACGGCTGCGGCGTGGCAGGCTGGATGACCAGAGGCAGGCCTTGCGCAGCGGCGTCGGATGCCGAAAGGCACCCCAGGCCGACAACGATCAGGGCGGGCCATGCCACCTTCATCACGGCGCACTGCAGACGTTCTGTTGCGAGGAATCCAGGAAGGGCGCGAACGGACAGCTGACGTAGCGCAACCGGGTCGAGCCGCCGGGATGGGTGACGACGATCTGGTCTGACCGGCTCGCAGCGGGGGCCTGACTGATGCCACCCACCCGGATCGCGGCGTTCTGGAGACCGAGGAAGGAGATCATGTCGTCCTGGTCGATCCCGTCGCCGGACACACCGATCGCTCCGATCAACCGCGTGCCACGATAGATCGGCACCCCGCCGGGGAAGATCTGCAGGCCGTTTTGCAGCCGGTTCCGGCCCGGCGCGGCATCCGGCAGAGCCGTGCAACGCGCCACCGTATCCGGCCCCAGGCCGCTGACGAAGCCGACGTGCTGGCCCAGGTTGGCGAGGATCAGGGCGGTCTGCAGGCCCGTCGAGAACGGGCTCCACATGGCGATCGGTCGCGACAGGGGTCCGCTGGTCGGACCGACCTCGCCGTCGGGGAAATAGGGCCGCGCCAGATTGCCGACGGCGCGCACACTGAACGCGGTCTGCCCGGTCAGGGCCGTGGGCATCGACAGGAAGGTCCGGGTCTGGCCGACAAAGGCGTTCACATCCGCCGACGGGTCGCCAGACAGATCTGCGGCGGCGGCAGGGTTCGACAGGAAGCTGGCGGTGCGGGCCTTCTGCACGGCCACATCGATCCCGAACAGCGGGGCGTCGGGCGATCGCACCAGTCCGAGGGTCACGCCGTGGGTGTCGACCACCGCGATCGAGACCTGGGCGCGGCTGTCCAGCGGGCGACGGATCTGGGCCCGCGCCCGGCTCATGATGGTGAAGGCCTCTTCCAGCACCGCGCGCGTCTCGGCGGCAGTCAGGGGCGCGCCGACCGAGCCCACATCCGTACCGCCCTGCACCGGATAGCGAGCACCGCCCGACCCGTCGGTCAGGATGAAGGCATCGACATTGTTGAACTCGCCCGCCGTCGCCTTGCGCACGCCGGAGGCTTCGGTCCCGTAGGCCTGGCCCGCGATCGCGCCCGGCCCGGCGTAGTAGCCGGCGACCGGAGTGAACACGCCCGTCCCCACCGGCAGGCTTCCGAAGGCCGTCGCCGAGGCCGGCGTGCTCATCAGCGTGGCCGCCGTGGCGTCGCTGTAGCGCAGGGTCGTTCCGTCCACCGCGACCCGGTCCGCGACGATGTCCACGGACGGCGACAGCCCCGTGCCGGCGGCGAGGGCTATATGTTCTTCAACATCAGCGTCGACGTCCAGTACGTTGACATCAAAGCCGTAATCGCCCTCAGCGATAACCCCGACCCCGCCGACCAGCACCCCGTTCTTGTACAGCGGAAAACCGCCGGGATCGGCCGCGAGACCCAGCGGCGACCGCTTCGGTCCGATCAGGGCCGACGGTCCGCCGCCCGCGACGAACCGGCTGGAAATATCGGAACAGGGCAGCTGGCTGAACTGCACCCCGAACAGCGGCCCGCTTTCCAGCCCCACCGTCGAAGGGGCGGGCGGAAAATGCTGCTGCACGATCATACTGGCGGTACGGCTGGAAAAGGCGTTGCCCCCGGAGGACAGGTAGGCCCCGGTTACGGCCTTGGCGATCGCCCCCGCCGCGGCCGGTGCGACCACGCCCTGCAGGTCGACATCGACCGTCGCGCCGGGGCGCAGGGTGATCGTCGCCGGCGCGCCGGTCATGGAATAGACCGCCAGCACATTGCCGACCCGATCGGTGACAGCGATCACGGCGGGCCGCGATCGCGCGCGGGCCTCGGCCACGGCGCGAGCCAGCACGCCTTCGACATCCGACACCGACAAGGCCTCGGCCGCAGGCACGGCATAGAGGGCGCCGCTCCCACCGCCGCCACCACCACCGCCGCCTCCGCTACCGCCGCCGGTGGAGGATCCGCCGCCGCCGCAGCCGGCCAGCAGCAGGCTGGCCACAGCCGCCAGAACCAGACCCCTCGCCCGCCTGCTCATCGTGCGCGCCTCACGGCGGTTGCGACGCCGCCCATGGCGCGGCGGAATTCCTGCGGCCGGTAGCGGTTGGGGTCGCGGACAGCGGCATAGGCGCGATCAATATCCGGCCGCATCGCCCGTACCGCCGCAGCCTCGATCTCCCCCTGGGCGACGAGGGCGTTCAGCAGGGTGTCGACCGCCATGACCGCCTGGGCGCCGCCGGAATAGTCCGTGTAGCGCGGTGCCAGCGCCTCCCCCAGCACATCCTCGAGGATGGCGAAGGTGTCGGCGCGGCTGAACGGGCTGGAGGCGAAACTGGCCGACAACTGGCCGGCCGTTCCGGCGAGACGCCGGGCCGCCTCGACGGCCCCGGCGCGATCGGAGCCGAGGGCCTGGTGGAAGGCGCGCGAGTCGGCCTGGAACCGCTGGGCCAGCGACGCCGGCGCAGTCCGGGCGGCGGCGGCCAGCATGATCATGTTCTCGTCATTGAATGGCGGCGTGCCCGGCGGAATCGGCCGCCCGGGATTGGTCTCCACCAGCAGCGGCGCGTTCGGCTCGTCGGAGATCGGGCGGTGGCAGCTGTGGCAATCGAAGAAATAGAACTCGGGGAAGACGCCATTCCCGGCCCGCCCGGAGTCGCCATAGACCGTCAGGATCCGCTGCAGCGCCACGGCCTGGCCGATGGCCCACAGCCGGGCGGAATCCATCGTCGCCTTGCGCTGCACATAGTCGGCGTCAATGTCGTGATGCTGCTGGAAGGCGGTAAACAGCTCCAGTTCGAACGACAGGCGCGGATGGCCGGCGCTCATCATCTCGTGGGTCACGAACTGGTTGGGCCTGTCGCTGCCCCAGTGGCAGTCGAGACAGACATTGGCCCGGACGACCGGATCCTCGAGCGCCGTCATGCCCCGCGCCACATTGGCCGCATGACTGACGCCGACCGTATAGTGGCTGGCGATCCAGCCGCCCGACGCACCGTGGCAGCTCTCGCAGCCGACACCGTCGGAAACCTGGAACCGGGCACCCCGCGCGGCGGCGGGCTCGGCATGGCAGCCCAGACAGGCCGGGGCGTTCTGGGCCGGCCCCAGACCCAGCCGGCGGGTGATCGCCTGGGCACGGGGATAGGTCAGGGTGCGCCAGGCCCGGCTGTGCGACCCGCCCGGCCCGCTCGGGTCCTGCCAGCTGACCAGTTCATTCTGGCGCACGACGGCCCCGTCGGGCGCCTGGCGGCCATGGCAGGTCGAGCCGGCGCAGGAGGCCACGCCCTCATGCACGCCGGGTGATGACGCCTGGGTCGCGGACGCCCGCGAGGGCAGGACAGCGCAAATCCCGACGCAGAGCGCCAGGAACAGGGCGACGCTCGCCCGGACCGCAACCGGGCGGATACGACCCACGCTGATCGTCGTCGTTTTCAATAGGCCCCCGCTTCCCCCGTCGACCGTCTTGCGAACGCTCGACCGAACAACGTTAGCACCAATCCTGGCGACCTGTCAGCCGACTCGCCCATCGCCTGAACCGTCGCTCGGGAGCCCTACTCCTCAGGCGTCCAGCGCCGGATGACGGTCCTCGCCGTTCCGCCCGGACGGGACTCAATCAAGGCCGTGCGCACAGCGTGAGTGCCGCCATGGTCCACATCGATACGCACATCGAAATAGTCTGTCCGGACCGCGACCTGCTCACGGGCCTCCAGCGGGACCTCTAGCCGGGTCAGGGCCGGCTGACGCCAGAAGGCGGCCGGATCGGCCCACCCGCCTTCCGGCCGACGGTCGATCACGGCGCGGGCGTCCGCCAGGCCCAGTGCTCCTCCCGTGAGCATGACCACCAGGGGCGCGTCGGCCGCCGCCAGGGTGTTGACGTTGATCGGCGACCGGTCGGTCGGAAGGGCGCAGATATACGGCCGAAGCCGGGCGTAGTTGTCCCAGCCCACGCCGCGAACCGTCCGTAGCTCGGATACTTCGGCCAGGGGCGTCCCGCCGGTCCGGTAGGGCTCGGCCCGGCCGGCGTAGGCGCTGTCCTCCGCTCCCAGCGGCCGTGCGATGGTGTCGCTGTCGATCCAGTCAATCAGACTGTCGGTGATCGTTCGCATCGTCAGCGCATCGACCCCGATGGCACGGCCCAGCGACAACAGCTGGGCCTCGCCGACGGGTCGAACCGTGAACCTGTCGCCGGTCCAGGTGACGACGCTGTTCAGGTTGAAACACGCCTGACCGTCCCGCACCGTCGCGGTCACCCGTCCGTCGTCGAGCGGCAGGGTGATGGACCGGCCGTTCCAGTCCGGCTGCAGCGGTGTCCGGTCAGGATTGAGGGCGGTCAGCCGGGCGATCCGCCGCCGCGCCAGGGTCTCCGCACCATCTGCATACCATTGGGCCTGGCCGCCGGTTTCGGTGTTGATGGCGCGCCGCACCGAGAACCGCACATCATCCAACACGGCAGTCGCCACCAGAGCCATCACCGCAACGAGCAGCAAGACGGTCAGCAGTGCCATGCCCTCGCGGGTCGGCCCGGGTCCGCCCTTCATCGCCCACCCCCGACCAGGAACAGCTGGGAGACCCGTCCATAACCGCCAAGGGTGAAGTCGAGCCGCACCGCGTCAGGCGCGCTTCCGGTGGGGCCCGGAGCCGGGGTCAGGCTTTCGCGGCCGTCCTCGAGGAAAGTCACGGACATATCCGTGACACCGGTCAGAAGTTGCTGGGGCGGCCCCGGGCGCGACCCGTCCAGAAAGGGCGACGCCCGGCGTTCCAGCCGGCCTTCGACGAGACTGTATTCGACGCGTTGAAGGGACGACCGCTCCGCCCTTCCGGCATTGCTCCAGCCCGCGCGGGTGACGACCAGGACAGGCCCGCCCGGAACCGTCGCCCCCGACAGGGCGAGGGCCTGGGGTTCGCCGTTCCTGTCGCGCGTCCGCCGACTGGTGGCCTGGCCGAGATCTGCCTTCAGCAGGCTGCGCGTCCGCTGCAATCCGGCGGTGCGATCGGTGGCGGCGCGAACCGCAAAACGGTTGTCGATCGAGACCGAGAGCACGGTCGTGCCTGCGGCGGCGATCAGGCCGAACAACATCAGTGCGACCAGGGCCTCGACGAGGGTAAAGCCGGACCGCGCCCCGGCCGGGATGATCATGATCTTGTCGCCCCGGCTTGCCACGCCGGAGACTACACCCGGGGGTGGCGGAGCATGCAAGTCCGGACGCTGGGCCGGGACGAAAGCCTCGGCCGGCCTCATTTCTCTTGCACTGCAACACTAGACGTAACATTGTTCGCTATAGGTGGCCCGCCAGGGCACGCGCAAAGCAAACCGATGTTGAAGTCCCTGAAATGCCTGCTCAAGGGGCATGCTTACGTCGACAGCCGGAGTCAGCCCGGAACGCAGGTCTGCGTCCGTTGCCGGCATCGCAGACCGTTCGAAGGGCTGACCCCGCCCCCGACAGGGGACGGCACCGCCGACCGACACAAGGACGACTGACCGTCACGCCCGGGCGGCTGGCGGTCTGACCATCGCTGGCGTCAGACCAGCCGGCTCTGCACCAGCGCTGCTTCGATAAAGCCCGCAAACAACGGATGGGGCGCGAAGGGCCGGCTCTTGAGTTCGGGGTGGTACTGCACGCCGACGAACCACGGATGGTCCTCCCGCTCGACCGTCTCGGGCAGGACTCCGTCCGGCGACAGGCCGGCGAAGATCAGCCCGCCCTTCTGCTCGATGGCATCGCGGTAGTTGATGTTGACTTCGTAGCGGTGCCGGTGCCGCTCGCTGATCGTCGTCGTGCCGTACATGGCCGCGATCTTCGATCCAGCCTTCAGTGTCGAGTCATAGGCCCCCAGCCGCATGGTCCCGCCCATGTCGCCGCCCTGCTGGCGCAGGACGCGCTGGTTGCCCTGGGTCCATTCCGTCATCAGGCCGACGACGGGCTCGGTCGTGGGGCCGAACTCCGTGGACGAGGCCTTGGGATAGCCCGCCAGGTTCCGCGCCGCCTCGATCACCGCCATCTGCATGCCGAAACAGATGCCGAAATAGGGGATCTTGCGCTCGCGGGCGAAGCGGGCCGCCTCGATCTTGCCTTCGGAGCCGCGCTCGCCGAAGCCGCCGGGCACCAGGATGGCGTGGGCCGCCTGCAGCCGCGCGTCGCAGGCCTCGCGATCGCCCTCAAAGGTCTCGGCCTCGACCCAGTCGATGTTGACCTTGACGTTGTTCGCCACCCCGCCGTGATGGAGGGCCTCGATCAGGGATTTGTAGGCGTCCTTGAGGACCGTGTATTTGCCGACCACTGCCACGGTGACCTCGCCGTCCGGGTGCAGGCGACGCCGGGCGATCTCCTGCCACATGGTCAGGTCCGGCGCGGGCGCGTCCGTGATGCCGAAATGGGCCAGCACCTCGGCGTCCAGACCTTCCCGGTGATAGTCCAGCGGCACCGCATAGATGTCGCTGGAATCCATGGCCTGGATGACGCCACTTGCGCGGACGTTGCAGAACAGGCCGATCTTGCGTTTTTCCTCGGGCGGGATCGGGAATTCGCAGCGGCACAGCAGGATATCGGGCTGGATGCCGATGGATCGCAGCTCTTTGACGGAGTGCTGCGTCGGCTTGGTCTTCATCTCGCCGGCGGTCTTGATGAACGGCAGCAGCGTCAGGTGCACAAAGCAGGACTGCCCGCGCGGAAGGTCCTGGCCCAGCTGGCGGATCGCCTCGAAGAACGGCAGCCCCTCGATGTCGCCGACCGTCCCGCCGATCTCGACCAGCACGAAGTCGACATCGTCGCCCTCGTCCGTCACGGCCGGCGTCAGGCAGAAGGATTTGATCTGGTCGGTGACGTGCGGAATGACCTGCACCGTCGCGCCCAGATAGTCGCCGCGCCGCTCCTTCTCGAGGATGGTCGAATAGATCCGTCCCGTGGTGATGTTGTCGGACTTCGCCGCCGAGACGCCGGTGAAACGCTCGTAGTGACCGAGGTCGAGATCGGTCTCTGCCCCGTCGTCGGTCACGAAGACCTCGCCGTGCTGATACGGGCTCATCGTGCCCGGATCGACATTCAGATAGGGGTCGAGCTTACGAAGGCGAACCTTGTAGCCGCGCGCTTGCAGAAGCGCGCCGAGAGCGGCGGATGCGAGGCCTTTTCCCAATGAGGAAACCACGCCGCCGGTGATGAACACGTAACGGGCCATGGGAGATCACTCTACCGCTGATTCGAGCGGCTTGATGCGGAGACTTTGAGGGCGGGAGAGGAAGGCGGGGATAAGGTCCCCGCCCATCCCTAGTTCGCGGGAGCCGGTTGCGCCGGCGCCGGAGCGGCCGAAACACCCGACAGGCTGGATTCCAGGTTCTGCAGCGACGGAGCAGCCGGCTGGGCCGGAGCCGCCGGGTCAACGGCCGGTGCCGCGTCCGTCGTGGCCGGAGCCATCAACTCGCCAACGGCGTCGGCGTCGACGATCGAGCGGTTGGAACGCTCGACATTGCCCAGAATGGTCAGGCCGATGGCGCACAGGAAGAACAGCGTGGCCAGCACCCAGGTCGTCTTGGTCAGCAGGTTGCCCGCGCCGCGCGCGGTCATGAAGCCCGAAGGGCCTCCGCCCATACCGAGAGCGCCGCCCTCCGAACGCTGAATCAGGATCACGCCGGCGAGCGCGACCGAAATGAGGATCATGGCGACGAGGAGAATGGTCTGGAGCATGGCAGCCGATATGTGTGGCGCGAGGCGGCGCCGATCAAGCGGCGGCGTCTAACATTGATGCGGGACGGGAGCAAACGCCGGGATCAGGCACCCCGGATAATGCCCAGAAAATCCGCCGCCTTCAATGACGCCCCACCCACAAGGGCGCCGCCGACTTCGGCGACGGCGAGGATTTCGCGGGCATTGTCCGGCTTGACCGAGCCGCCATACAGGATCGGCGTCGCGGCGACGCCCAGGCCCAGACGTTCGATCATGGCTGCCCGGACCGCACGGTGGACTTCCTCGATCTGCTCCAGCGTGGGCGTAAGGCCCGTACCGATGGCCCAGACCTGCTCATAGGCCACGGCGAAGTCGGTGCCCGCCAGGGTCAGCGGCAATGAGGCCATGATCTGCCCGCGCACCACCTCAACGGCCCGTCCGGCCTCGCGCTGCTCCAGGGTCTCGCCCACGCAGATGATCGGCGACAGGCCCGCGGCAAGCGCTGCCTCGGCCTTGGCCGCCACCAGGGCGTCCGTCTCGCCGTGGCCCTGACGGCGTTCGGAATGGCCGAGGATCACCAGCGTCGCGCCCGCATCCTTCAGCATGGCCGCCGAGATGTCGCCGGTGAAGGCCCCGTGGGTCTCGGCCCGGCAGTCCTGGCCGCCGATCTCGATGCCGCCAGCGGCCGCCTGGGCCATCCGCTCGATCAGCGTTGCGGGCGGGCACAGGGCGACGCGACAGGCGGGAGCCGCCTCCGCCAGGCCGGCGCGCAGCGCCTCAACCTCGCCCAGGCTCGCGCCCAGGCCGTTCATCTTCCAGTTTCCGGCGCTCAGTTTTGCGGTCTGTATCATCCCGGCTTTCTATGCGGCGCACTCCGACAAGCCAAGCCGTCCGGGACCGCCGCGAGCCTGGCGAGGTGCCGAAGGCCCGACGACCGCGCCCCAACAAGTGTGCCTTCGTCTTGCCGTGCGGGCCGCTGACACCCTATAGGCCAAGCAGCACCCTTGCCGCTGATCCGCCAGGACCGACCATGCTCACCGCCTTCCGCACCTTCGCCAAATCGAAATGGGCCATTGGCCTGCTGGTCCTGCTGGCCATCGGCCTGCTGGTCACCGGCGGATCCCAGATGGACGTGCTGGCGAACCTGGGGCCGAAACATGTGGTCTCCGCCGGGGACCGCAGCATGGACCAGGCCGAGTTCCGCGGCGAGCTGGACCGTATCCTCGAACAGGCCCGGCAACAGTCGGGACGTCCCCTGACGTTCGAGGAACTGATCGGTGAAGGCGGCCTGCGCCAGTATCTGGAACAGAAGTCCGAGCAGCTCGGCTTCGTGAACTGGGCCTGGAAGGCCGGCATTCGCCCCGGCAAGGAGCTGGTCCTGCGCCAGATCCGCCAGGCCCCGAATTTCTTCGACAGCGTCACGGGTCAGTTCAGCGAGGAGCAGTACCGCAACGCCCTCGCCGAGAATAACGCCACGCCGGAAATGTTCGAAGCCCAGCTGCGCGACCAGTATTCGACCCAGCACTACGGTGCCGCCCTCGGTGCCGGCATGCGGCTGCCGCGCATCTATGGTGCCATCCTCGCCAGCCAGGCGCTGGAGACCCGCGACGCGCGCTGGTTCACCGTGACCCAGGCCATGGCCGGCACGGCCGGCACGCCGACCGATGCCCAGCTGACCGCCCTGATGAACCAGAACGCCGAGCAGCTGCGCATGCCGGAATCCCGCACTGCTTCGGTGGTGCTGTTCGACGACGGCGCAGCCCCGGCGGCGGCTCCGACCGAGGCCCGCATCGAGGAGCGGTTCAACTTCCGCCGCGACGCCCTGTCGCTGCCCGAGAAGCGCAGCTTCGTTACCCTGACGGCCCCGAACCGCGCCGCGGCCGACCGTATCGCCGCCGCCCTGCGCGCCGGCCAGTCGCCCGCTGACGTGGCCCGCGCCAACAGCATCCAGCCCGCCGAATACAACGACACGCCCCGCAGCGCCCTTGGCGACCCGGCTGTCGCCACCGCCGTCTTCGGCCTGGCCGCCAATCAGGTGTCCGCCCCGGTCCAGGCCGGCGTGGGCTTCGTCGTCGCCAGGGTGAACAGCATCCAGCCCGGCCGCGCCGCGACCCTGGCCGACGTTCGCGAGCAGGTGATCGCCGAGTTGCGTGCCGAAGACGCCCGCGCCTCCGTCTATCGCCGCGTCGAGGCCTATGAGAAGGCCCGCCAGGACGGCAAGACGCTGGACGTCGCCGTGCGCGAGGTCGGTGCCCGGGTGATCCGGATTCCGCCGATCCGTCAGGACGGCAAGCTCCGTAACGGCCAGGACATCAACCCCGCCCTGCCGCCCCAGCTGATCCAGACGATGTGGAGCCTCGGCAAGGGTGCCGAGAGCGAAGTCGTCGACATGGGCCAGGGCCAGTATTTCGTGGTTCGCCTTGACGACATCCTGCCCGCCGCCCTGCCCCCGTTGGCCGGCATCCGCGAACCGCTGGCCCAGCAATGGGTGCTGCGCGAGAACGCCCGCCTGCTCAGCGCCCGGGCCAGCGCCCTGGCGGCCCGTGTGCGCGGCGGCGAGGATCTGGCTGCTGTCGCGGCCTCGGTCGGTGCCACGCTCCAGACCGGAACCGGTCTGAACCGCCAGTCCGCCGAGCAGAACGGTCAGGGCGTCATCGCCGGCGTGTTCAGCAGCGGCCGCGGCCAGCCCTTCTCGCAGCAGAATACGGTCGACACCTTCGTCATCGGCCGCACCGACCGCATCACCGCCGCGGTTCCGGCCCTGGCCGCTCCGATGGCCGAACAGTTCCGGCAGCGCATGGGTGGTGACCACGTCAACGCCGTGGGCGAGGTGGCCATCGCCGCCGCCGCCGCCCGCAGCAAGGCCGAGTTCGACGAGCCGCTGGCGCGCACGTCCCTGGGCCTGCCGGCCGAGGCACCCGCCGCTCCCGCAACGCCCGGCGCTCCGCCCGCGCAATGACGGCCAGCGGCGAAGGCGGCTTCGCCGATTTCGAACGCGGCTGGTCGAAAGGCCGGCCGCAGGTCGTGATCCGACGGCTGGTGGACGACCTCGAAACCCCGGTTTCGGCCTATCTGAAGGTCGGACATGGCCGCACCCATGCCTTCCTGCTGGAGTCGGTCGAGGGCGGTGCCGTCAACGGCCGCTATTCGATCATTACCCGCGAGCCGGACGTGGTCTGGCGCTGCCGCGGCGGCGCGGCCGAACTGGCCCGCGGCGCGGACATTGCCGGCGACCGCTTCACGCCTGAAGCGGCAGACGCCCTGACGTCCCTCCGCGCCCTGATGGCAGCGTCGCGTTTCGATCTGCCCTCCGGCCTGCCCCCCATGGCCGCCGGCCTGTTCGGCGTGTTCGGCTATGACATGGTGCGGCTGCTGGAGCCGCTGGGCGCACCCAATCCCGATCCGCTGAACCTGCCCGACGCGGTCCTGACCCGGCCCGCCCTTGTGGCCATCTTCGATTCCGTCAGCCACGAGATCGTGCTCGTCTCCGCCGCCTATCCCGACAGCGGACTGGAGGCCCGAACGGCCTTCGATGCGGCTGTGACGCGGCTCGACCGGTTCGAGGCTGACCTCAGGACGCCGCTCCCCGCCCTGCCCGCGCCGGTCGAGACCGACATCGCCCCCTTCCGCTCGCCGGTCGAGGATGCCGACTTCGCCGCCATGGTGGCCCGGGCCAAGGACTATATCGCCGCCGGCGACATCTTCCAGGTGGTGCTCAGCCACCGCTTCGCCGCGCCCTGGGCCGGTGACCCGTTTGCCTTCTACCGCTCCCTGCGGCGGCGGAACCCCTCGCCCTATCTGTTCTACCTCGACTTCGGCGACTTCCAGCTGGCCGGATCCAGTCCGGAGATCCTCGTCCGGCTCAAGGATGGCCGCGTCACCATCCGCCCGCTGGCCGGCACCCGCCCGCGCGGCGAGACGCCGGAGGCCGACCAGGCGCTCGAGATCGAACTGCTGGCCGACCCCAAGGAGCGGGCCGAGCATCTGATGCTGCTGGACCTGGGCCGCAACGACGTCGGACGCGTCGCGGCTCCGGGCACGGTCGAGGTGATCGAGAGCTTCCGGGTCGAGCGCTACAGCTCGGTCATGCACATCGTCTCGGAGGTCCAGGGCGACGCCCATCCCGACCTCGACGCCGTCGACACCCTGCTGGCCGCCCTGCCCGCCGGGACCCTGTCCGGCGCGCCCAAGGTGCGCGCCATGGAGATCATCGACGAGCTGGAAGGCGAGAAGCGCGGCGTGGGCTATGGCGGCGGCGTCGGCTACATTTCGGCGGGCGGCGAGGCCGATATCTGTATCGTGCTCAGGACCGCCCTGTTCGCCGACGGCAAGATCCACGTCCAGGCCGGTGCCGGCGTCGTGGCTGACAGCGATCCGGCCGCCGAATATGCCGAAACCCTCGCCAAGGCCCGCGCCCCCATGCGCGCCGCCGAAGACGCCTGGCGCTATCCCTTCGGAAACCGCTGAAGGCGGGCGTCAGGGCTGGGCTGAAATCGCGGGCTCGTCGAACCGCACGCCCGGCCCGATCACCATCACTCCGGCCATCAGGACCGCCGCCATCGCGGCCAGCGCTGCCGCGCCGAGCTTCGCATAAGGACTGGACCGGGACGGCTGCGCCGGCGCCAGCAGGGTGCGCGCCTTGGTGATGCCTGCGTGTGCCATGGAGCCCCTCCGGTTGAAGACCCCAGTTCGGTCGGGTTCGGTTAACGAAGACTTACCGTCACAGCCGCTTGGCGCGGCCCCGCACACACCCTAGAAGCCGGACCATGATCCTCGTCGTCGACAACTACGACAGCTTCACCTGGAACCTCGTCCACTACCTCGCGGAGCTGGGCGCGGAGACGCGTGTCGTGCGCAATGACGACCTGACCGCCGCCGAGGCCTGGGCCCTGAAGCCCGAGGCCGTGCTGCTGTCGCCGGGTCCCTGCACGCCCAACGAAGCCGGGATCTGCTTGGCCATCCTCGACACCGCCCCGCTGGACATGCCGATCTTCGGCGTCTGCCTCGGCCATCAGGCCATGGGACAGGCCTTCGGCGGCGAGGTGATCCGCGCCAAGGCCCTGATGCACGGCAAGACCTCGCCGATCGAGCATGAGGGCCGCAGCGTCTTCAAGGGCCTGCCCTCGCCCTTCACCGCCACCCGCTATCACTCGCTGGCCGTGCGCCGCGAAACCCTGCCCGACGTGCTCGACGTCACCGCCTGGACCGCCGACGGCGAGATCATGGGCCTGGCCCATCGCACCCGCCCGATCCATGGCGTCCAGTTCCACCCCGAATCCATCGCCACCGAACACGCCCACGACCTGCTCGCCAACTTCCTCGATCTGGCCAACGTCAAACGCACGGCGATGGTCTGAGATGGCTGAAGGTTTCAAACCCCTGCTGGCCAAACTGGTCGACGGCCGCATCCTGTCGGCGGATGAGGCCCACGCCTTCTTCGCCGCCTGCCTGCGCGGCGAGCCGACCCCGGCCCAGGTCGCCGCCGCCGTCACCGCCCTGCGCATCCGCGGCGAGACGGTCGAGGAGATCGCCGCCTTCGCCACCGCCATGCGCGAGGCCGCCCGCACGCTCGACCATCCCTATGACGCCATCGACACCTGCGGCACCGGCGGCGACGGCCAGCACACCTTCAACATTTCCACCGCCGCCGCCCTCGTTCTGGCCGGTGCGGGGCTGAAGGTCGCCAAACACGGCAACCGGGCCATGAGCTCGAAATCCGGCTCCTCAGACGTGCTCTCGGTGCTGGGCGTCAATCTGCAGGCCGGCCCGGCCCAGCAGCGCCGCTCGCTGGATGAGGCCGGCATCGCCTTCCTGTTCGCCCCCGCCTACCACGGTGCCATGCGCCACGTCGGGCCGGTGCGGGCCGAGATCGGCTTCCGCACCGTCTTCAACCTGCTGGGCCCGCTGTCCAATCCGGCCGGCGCGAAGCGTCAGGTCATGGGCGTCTATGACCCCCGCCTGCTCGAGCCGCTGGCCGAGGTGCTGGGCCGGCTGGGCGCGACCCGCGCCTGGACCGTCCACGGCCAGGGCCTCGACGAACTGACCACCACGGGCGAGACCGAAGTCGCGGAATGGAAGGACGGCGCGGTCCGCCGCTTTACCGTCACGCCGGAAGACGCGGGCCTGCCCCGCGCCTCGCTCGATGCCCTGCGCGGCGGCGATGCGGAAGAAAACGCTGCCGCCCTAAGCGCCCTGCTGGACGGGGCCACGGGCGCCTATCGCGACATCGTCCTGCTCAACGCCGCCGCCGCCCTCGTCGTCGCGGACCGTGCCGCCGATCTGGCCGAAGGTGCCGTCATGGCCGCCGCCGTCATCGACGACGGACGGGCGGCGAAGGCCCTCGCGGATCTGGTCGAGGCGACCAACGCCGTCATCGAGGAAGAGCCGGCGTGAGCGACGTTCTCGCCGGCATCGCCGCCTACAAGCTTATCGACGTGGCCGCCCGCAAGGCCGCGACGTCGCAGGACGCGATCGAATCCGTCGCGCGCGCCGCATCGCCCCCGCGCGGCTTCCGCGCCGCCCTCGAACGCCATGTCGAGAACACCGGCCGCCCGGCCCTGATCGCCGAGATCAAGAAGGCCAGCCCGTCCAAGGGCCTGATCCGAGCAGACTTCGACCCGCCGGCGCTGGCCCGGGCATATGAGCGCGGCGGCGCAAGCTGCCTGTCGGTGCTCACGGACGGCCCCAGCTTCCAGGGCGACGACGCCTTCCTCGTCGCCGCCCGCGACGCGGTCGCCCTGCCCTGTCTACGCAAGGACTTCCTCGTCGATCCCTGGCAGGTGGCCGAGAGCCGGGCGCTGGGCGCCGACTGCATCCTGATCATCCTCGCCATGATCGACGACGCCCTCGCCGCGGAGTTGCTGGCCGAGGCGGAGCGGTTCGGCATGGACGCCCTCATCGAGACCCACGACGAGGCCGAGATGGCCCGAGCCTGCGCGCTGGGCGGCGATCTGGTCGGCATCAACAACCGCTCGCTGCGGACGTTCGAGGTTGATCTCGCCGTCACCGAACGCCTCGCCATCCTCAGCCCCGTCCGCGCCCTTCTGGTCGCCGAGAGCGGCATCTTCACGCCGGATGACGTGCAGCGGGTTTCGGACGCCCATGCACAGGCGGTGCTGGTCGGCGAGAGCCTGATGCGTCAGGCGGATGTGGAGGCGGCGACACGGGCCTTGATCCGCTAGGTCCTCAACACGGACGTTTCCCGCGGATCTGGACCGTATCTGTTCGCGCCACGCTTTCCGGGGCGCAGAGCCAACACGACGACGACAAGTCCGAGCGGGATCAACAGCAGCGTCCATCTGTCCAGCGGATCAGGCTCGAAGAGCCATGCGTGGTGCACTACCGCAAAGACCGCCCGATAGGACTGGTACAGGTTTACTGGCAGGCTCGGGAGCAGCGCGACGGCCCACCAACCCGATAGCCCCTGGTCGTGAAGACGCCGACAGAAAAGCGCTAGACATGGCACGAACAACACGATGTCGACGGCGGCATTGGCAAACCAGCTCGAGTCCCACGGCAGCCCCTGCAGGGGAAGCTTCAGCAGAAACTCGATGAGGCTGATAAGCAGGCCGAAGTAAACCAGATCGACGATCCGCGCGCGTCCTCGAAAGGCCACCATCTCGCGGGCGAACCTGACTGATACGCGTCCGGCCTTGTGCAGTATCGCTTGCAAGCCGCCCCCCATCCGAGTGCTGAGCATCGCGCCGATCCGTCGCACGGGCAACAGCGGCCCGCCCGACGGTAACCGGACCTTAACCGGAACAGCACAGGAACACGGTGTGGACGTTTGCGGTTTGTTCCGCTAGCGTTCTTCCAACGGGATTCGTCTTCGAGGTCGCCATGCTCACGCGCAAACAGCACGAACTGCTGATGTTCATCCACGAACGGATCAAGGAGACCGGCGTCTCCCCGTCGTTCGACGAGATGAAGGAGGCGCTCGATCTGGCCTCCAAATCAGGCATTCACAGGCTGATCACGGCGCTGGAGGAACGCGGCTTCATCCGCCGTCTGGCGCACCGCGCCCGGGCGC
>Ga0187844_10000717_pt1 | contig 25854 bp, 23 predicted proteins | sample SpaLakP09_SKY_50_FD_134517 | JGI IMG/M metagenome (GOLD analysis project Ga0187844, IMG submission 134517) | Oligotrophic lake water microbial communities from Sparkling Lake, Wisconsin, USA - SP09_SKY_50 | ecosystem: Environmental > Aquatic > Freshwater > Lake | place: USA: Sparkling Lake... | reverse complement strand
GAGAAGGTGGCCATCCAGCTCAATGACACTCATCCGGCCATCGCCGTGGTGGAACTCCAACGCCTCCTCCATGATATTCACGGCCTCCCTTGGAAACAGGCTTGGGGTATTGTCACCCGCACCTTCGCCTATACTAACCACACGCTTCTCCCCGAAGCCCTTGAGAAATGGAGTGTTGGCCTGTTCGCAAAAGTCCTTCCGAGGCACCTGCAGATCATCTTCGAGATCAACAAGTTCTTCCTTCTGGAGGTCGAGGCAAAGTGGCCAGGTGATCTTGATATGGTCCGTAAGCTTTCGCTGATCGAGGAGGGACATCCCCAGATGGTCCGTATGGCCAATCTCTCTGTTGTCGGAAGCCACTCCGTGAACGGGGTGGCAGCTCTGCACACCCAATTACTGAAGAGAGATCTCTTTCCTGAGTTCGACGCGCTCTACCCCGGCAAGTTTAATAACAAGACCAACGGCATCACCCCTCGCCGTTGGCTGCTGGCCTGCAATCCCCGTCTGAGTTCCCTGATTACTTCGAAGATCGGTCGCGGCTGGGAACGCGATCTCACCCAGATCCGTGGCATCGAGGCTTATGCCAAGGATCCTGAGTTCCAGAACCAATTCATGGAGGTGAAGCATGCCAACAAGGTCGACCTTGCCAACATCATCAAGCGGGATTGCGGTATCGAGGTTGATCCTTCGGCCCTCTTTGACGTTCAGATTAAGAGGCTTCATGAATACAAGCGCCAGCACCTGAATCTGCTGCACATCTTAGCCCTCTACCGGCGCCTGTTACAGAATCCCAAGCTGGATATCGCACCCCGTGTCTTCATCTTCGGTGCCAAGGCGGCTCCCGGTTATGATCTGGCCAAGAATATCATCAAGGCCATCAATTCCGTCGGTGCCAAGATCAATGCCGATCCCAGAATCAACAACAAGTTGAAGGTCGTCTTTCTGCCTAATTACCGAGTTTCGCTTGCACAGCGCATTGTGCCGGCCGCCGATCTCTCCGAGCAGATTTCGACAGCTGGCAAAGAAGCTTCCGGAACGGGGAACATGAAGCTGGCGCTCAACGGAGCGCTCACAATCGGCACGCTGGACGGTGCCAACGTCGAGATCCAGGAAGAGGTTGGAAAGGAGAACATCTTCATCTGCGGCATGACCGTCGAGGAGGTGGAGGCACTCTTCAAGAAGGGTTACAACCCACAGGATTTCCTAGCCGCTGACGAGGAACTCAAGGCCGTGGTGGATTGGGTGGGATCGAACTATTTCACCCCTGACGAACCACCCGGGGTTTTCACCATGCTCCATGACAATCTTGTCTACAGTGATCCTTTTCTCTGTTTGCCCGACTTTCGTTCCTATAGTGATGCGCAAGAGCGCGTGGATGCTGCCTTCCGAGACAAGTCCCGTTGGGCCGAAATGGCGATTCTTAACACGGCTCGCATGGGTAAGTTCTCCAGCGATCGTACGATTTCGGAGTATGCCCGCGAGATCTGGCATCTCGAACCACTGAAAGTGTAGGGATTCTTTCAGACTACGCCTCTCCTCAATCCTTATGGTGATCATTGTCGGTGCTGGCCTCGCAGGTCTGGCTTGTGCAATCCGCCTGCAGGAAGCCGGAGTAGAATGGCTGCTGTTGGAGGCGGATGATCATCCCGGAGGCCGGGTTGCCACAGAGATCACTCCGGAGGGCTATCGTCTCGACAGGGGCTTTCAGGTACTGCTCGATTCCTATCCCACGGCGAGCAGCCTTCTGGACCTTAAGGCGCTGCAACCCCGTTATTTTCAGAGTGGTGCCCTAATGGTTGGAGAGGAAGGCTGGGAAAGGATACTCAATCCGCTTCATCATTCATCCTGGCCTCTTGCTGCTCCCCTGATTCGATCATTTTCTCTCCGTGAAAAGATCTCGCTTGGCCTGCTCGCCTCCCTTCAGTGCCTTCGCTCCGATGACTCGCTGCTTGATCAAGAATCAGGAATTTCTGCGTTACAGGAAATTTCTCGATTCGGTCTGGAGGGCGATGTTCTGGAGAAGTTCCTCAGGCCCTTCTTTGCCGGTGTCTTTCTGGATAACGATCTTGGAACCGATGCCTCCATCTTCTGCTACGACCTGAAGAAATTCGCTCTAGGAAAGGCCCTGTTACCAGCCAATGGCATGGGGGAGATCCCCCGGCAACTCGCTTCACGACTCCCTTCTTCCCGTCAACGCTACGGTGCTCGTGTTCAGAAGATCCTGCGCAAAGATGATACGAGCGACTGCATCACTGGCTTGGAACTTCCTAATGGCGAGAAGATCGAGGCTGATCACGTGATTCTGGCCACTGATGAGTCAACATCCTGCCAATTGCTCGGTTTGCAAGAACGACGCACCTGGTGCGAGGTCTCCACCTTTTACTTCACAGGCGATCACCCTCTCTATGAAGGGGGGCTTTTGGTCTTGCCCGAGGGTAAGAAGGCTATCGTCAGGCACTTCACGGATTTGACAAATACGGCACCCGAATATGCCCCGGTGGGGAAAAGACTTCTTTCAGCGACTGTTCTCAAACCGCAGGCAGGCCATCTCCCCCAACTGGTTCAAGATGAGATCACTAGTTTTCTTCCTGATTTTGCAGCATGGAAGTTTCTCCGTGAGGTGAGGATTACGAGAGCACTTCCTTCCCAAATTCCGGGATTTCATCGATTCCAACCCGAGCGTCGCCCCACTCTCAATCTCTGGCTGGCTGGGGATCAGGTTGCCCATGCCAGCATCGACTCAGCACTTGCGAGCGGACTTCGGACCGCCGATGAAGTTCTGAACTGCATCTTGTGACGGGTGCAGTATGATCTGACGCCATGCTCGCCTTCTCAACCAACTGGAACGCTAGTCGTCATTCTGACGGAGCCTCGATCGTACGGGAGATCCTAGAGTTGGGATTTGATACCATAGAGCTTGGCCATGGTCTTTCGGTCTCGCAACTTCATGGCATCCGAGGGGCCTTTGCCGGGGGAAATTTCAAGGTTCTTAGCGTTCATAATTTCTGCCCGATGCCGATCGAGGTGATGACTGATAACCCGGACTGCTACGAGTTTACCTCTCATCGACTGGGAGAGAGGGATCGTGCAAGAAGGCTCACTCGTCAGACTCTGGAGACTGCTGTGGAGTTTGGGGCTCGGTTCGTAGTTCTTCACCTAGGGCGCATCATGCCCCTGCGTGGAATGACCGATTCGCTTTTGGATAAGTTGAGACTCAAGGGGGTAGCGGATCGTGACTATAACCGTGCTAAGCTCGATGCCGTTCAGAAAAGGGAAAAGCAGGGCCCTGCGTTTCTGGATCGGGTGACTCGCTTGCTGGAGCCGCTTATGGATCAGGCCTCTACAATGGGACTTACTCTGGTCGTGGAGAACCGGAGTGACTTCGAGGCTGTCCCGACAGAACGTGAGTTGCTGGCTCTTCTCCGTCGCTTCGACTCGCCCCATCTCCGCTACTGGCATGACTTCGGTCATGCCCAGATGAGGGAGAGTCTTGGACTTCTCAATCACGCCCAGTGGCTTGGGGAGATCGCCCCGTTTGCAGTGGGCGCACATCTCCAGGATGCCCGGTGGCCTGATGAAGATCACCTTATTCCCTTCGAGGGAGAGATTCCCTTCGACCAGCTTGTTCCACTTCTGCCATCATCACTTCCTTACATCCTAGAACTCTCCTCCAAGGCCAGACCCTTAGCTATTCAGAATGCTGTCGCACGGTGGAAAACCTTTTTCCCTAATGAAAATTAAAAAAATCATCATGACGCTTGTGCAAGCGGGCGTGACGTTCCTCCTTCTCTGGCTGCTCTTTCATGATCCAGTACGTCGTCACCAGATGGTTCAGGCCCTGCACACGGCAAATCTTCTCTGGCTGATTCCCGGATTCCTCTGTTTTGGCCTTGTGCTCGTTTGTGGTGCTTTCCGCTGGCAGCTTCTCATGAAGGTGCAGGGGATCTCCCTTGGGTGGTTCCGCGTTTGGAAACTCGTCATGATCGGGATGTTTTTCAATCTCTGTCTCCCCGGTGGTGTGGGAGGTGACCTGATCAAGGTCTTCTTTGCTATGCGAGAGGCTCCCAAGTCCAAAAGCGCCGTGCTTCTGAGTATCATTGTTGACCGGATTGCGGGGATGTTCGCCTTGATCATCGTCTCCGCTGGGGTTTTTGCCTGGTTCTACAAACCACTGATGTCCCTGCCGATGATCCGGGCATTTCTGCTTACTGTGGGCATCATTTTCGCCGCTTTCCTTCTACTTATTCTTTTGGGGATTGCCATCGACAAGTTTCATCTTGCCAATCGTCTTCCTCCGAAAATGCCGGGACATGCTGCCATCCTCGATACGGCTAGGGCCTTCTCCATCTATGCACGTGACTGGAAAGCCGTGATGGTTGCTGTTCTTATCTCCATGCCGCTGAATGCCTTTATCTTCGGTACGGCCATCTTTGCTGCGTATGCCTTTGTGGGTAATCCTGGAGCCGCCGCCATGTCTTCGGTCATTCCTATCGTGAATACAATCAGCTCCCTGCCGATCAGTTTGGCAGGAATCGGAGTCCGAGAGGGACTGTTCTCTGTGATGCTCAATTCCCTCTATGGAACTCCGGTGGATCTTGCCGTGCTGATCTCGATCACGGGATTCGCCCTGGGAGTCGGATGGGGATTAATCGGGGGAATCATCTACATGACCTACAGGCCTGCCGATGGTGGAAGTGTCTCGATCGGTGAGATGGAGGCTCAGATAAGTGAGGTTGAGCATCAGATCGAAGTTGAGGAAGAAAGCGTCGATCGAGTCTGAGCACTCCCACAGATGATGAACTCCTTCCGATCCAAGAAGCGGGTGCCGAATTTTTCGATGAGCGTGGATGGAAGGATGATCTCCTCATCAGGACTTGAATCGGAGAGTGCTCTGGAGAAGGCGCAGGAGTTTTTTGTCCGAATTCATCCTTTGATTACTGGAAAGACCTCAGTGAAGGGAAAGAGCGCCTTATGCCAAGGGTTCCTCTCCAAGGAGCGTCGCTTCGTTCTTAAATCAATAAAGGATGAGGGAGGTGGGGTTGCCACTCTCCACTACACCCGTGATCGGAAGTCTCAGAGCAAGTCTCAGAGCAAGTCTCAGAGCAAGGCGAATTGATGCACACTGAATCCTCTATCCTGATCAAGGCCCCGATGGAACGGGTATATTCCATGACTTCCGATCTCACAAGATGGCCAGCCTATCTTCCACACTACCGATGGGTCCGATGGATCGAGGGTGGTCCCGATCATGGCATTGTCGAGATGGCTGCCCTGCGTGGGTCCATTCCCATTAAATGGACTTCGGAGTTTCGTAGAGATTTAAAGAACCCCAGGGACCCTGAAAAACCGGAACTCTGGTTCCGACATCTGAGCGCCTTTACCAAGGGGATGGAGGTTCGATGGATCTATGATCAGCTTGAAGATGGCGTCCAGGTGACGATCAAGCATGATTTGAATTTCCGCTGGCCACTTCTGTCTCCGATCGCAAATCCGATCATCGGTGACTTCATGATCGGTTGGGTAGCACCCCGGACACTCGCTACATTCAAAAAACTTCTGGAGGTAACGAAATGAACACAGCCCGATCCACCCGCCGCGCCGTGATAACGGGAGTTGGCCCCATCAGTTGTATTGGAATAGGCAAGGAGCCCTTCTGGAGGGGGATTCTTGCTGAGAAGAGCGGTATCGCGCCATTGACTCGCTTCGATCTTAGCGGGTTGGATGCACGCTCGGCCGGACAGGTCGCCCCTTTCGATCCCTTGAACTACTTTCCGGCAAAAATGCTTCGGCGTTTGGACCGTTATGCCCAGTTTGCCGTCTCGAGTGCCCTGCTTGCCCTGGAAGATAGCGGGCTGGCATACTCGCCTGAGTCTCCCAATCCTCGCTGGGGTGTGAGTTTCGGTACGGCCCTCGGTGGCATTTGCAACGCGGAGAAGGAGCATGATGCCTTTGTAAAAGGGGGATTCAAGGCTGTGAGTCCCCTACTTGCCCTGCAGGTTTTCGGTGGGTCAGCTCATTCCAATATTGCGATCACCTGCGGGTTCCAGGGAGTAGGTACAACAAATTCCAACAGTTGCGCCAGCGGCACCGTGGCTCTTGGCGAAGCCCTGCGTTATATCCGCGATGGAATTGCCGACGTGATGATCGCCGGCGCTTCTGAAGCGCCTCTGAGTCCCTTGACCTATGGGGCTTTCGCAAACATCAGGACGATGAGCGAAGCAGATCCTTCCGTTTCCTGCAGACCCTTCGATCTGAACCGCGATGGCTTCGTCATGGGGGAGGGGGCTGCATCATTGGTCGTCGAGGAGTATGAGCATGCCAAGGCACGTGGAGTCCGGATCTACGCTGAGATCCTCGGTTTTTCTCATAATAACGATGCCTATCACATGACGTCACCGCATCCGAATGGTGAGCCGACAGTCAGGGCCATCAAGGATGCTCTTGCAGATGCCGCAACGAATCTGGACGAAATTGAATACATCAATGCCCACGGTAGTTCGACCCAAGTCAATGACAGCAACGAAGCCCGCTGCATCCATAACGTTTTCGGTAGCCATGCAGCATCGATTCCTGTGAGCGGAACTAAGGCCTACACGGCCCATCCGCTCGGTGCAACTGGGGCCCTGGAAGCTGTGATCTGCTGTTTAGCGATGACCGAGGGATATCTTCCGCCTACCCTCCATTACGAAACTCCTGATCCGGAATGTGCGCTTGATGTGATTCCGAATAAGGGAAGGGAGGCAAGACCTCGCAAAATTCTCTCCAATTCGTTTGGATTCGGAGGGATTAATTCGTGCCTCATTCTCGGCTCCGTCTAAAGGGTCGGATCGGCTTTGGACGCCCTTCGGGGTGTTCCCCTTCGCCCGCAGTATCAGATACACAGCTCTGCTTGTCGGTCTACCGCGGCATCCTTACTTTCAAGCCTAAGAGGGAAATCAAGACACGGGCCGGCAGGATTAGAAGATTCCATCCGATACTCTCAGCTACCCACTATAATCTAGCCGGTAGGACCTTGGTTCCCGCTGGAGTGTCAAACTGACCCATGGCGAGTGAGAGTGAGGCGAGGCTTGTGAGATAGTCGGCTTGGGCACCTGCCTGCTCGAAGCGCGCTGCTGCCAGAGAGCTCTGGCTGGAGATCAGTTCGGTGATGGTAGCGAGACCATTCTGGAAGGCAGCCTGTACGGCATTAAAGTTCTCGTTGGCTGAGGTCACAAGGGCGAGTGCGTAGGTGACACGCTTGCGAGCCTTGAGAGAATCGTTGTAGCTGGTCCAGACATCACGCGTTGTCTCGAGTCTCGTGGCCTCGGCATTAGAGCGTGCCTCGGACTCCTCGGCTTGACGCTTCTTCACGCGCTCAACTCGCTCGAATCCGTCGAAGAGATCCCAGCTCATGACGGCAAAGCCCCCGACGTTATTGTAAGTGTTGTTGAAAGTTCCGTTCACACCACTTTGCTGTGCTTTATATCCATAAGATTCACTGTTCCAAGAGCCCTGAAGTGACACCTTGGGCAGGAAGTCAGCCTTGGAGCGTTCGGAGGCAGCCCTGCTCGCCTGAATATCTGCAACCCGTGCCGCCAGGTCGGGGCGCTTGGCCACAGCGGTATCGATGAGCTGGTCTACCTTCCCTGAGAGGCCTTCAAGGGGCCTGTTCTCCTTGGAGTCCAAGGTGACTCTTAATGGGGCATTGGCCTCTAGACCTGTGGCAACCCGGAGATTTCCAAGGGTGACCTTGACATTCCTATCGGCGGTAGCGAGATCAAATTCTGCTTGGGAGAAAGTCTTTTTCGCGGCATCCAGTTCAGGCTGTGTTCCGAGTCCGTTGGCTACCTGTGCTTCAACCATTGCGAGCAGGGTCCTTGTGAACTCCAGATTAGTTCTAGTGGCTTCACGTTGAGAAAGTGCAGCCGTATGGGCAAAGTAGGATTGCTGCACGGCGAAGACGGTGGTTTGGACGCGACGACTAAAGGTGAGATTTGCCCCGTCAAGAAGGGCCACTGTGCGACGGACATCCGCCGCCCTACGACCAAAATCCAGCAGGAGATACTCGAGCTGCAAGCCTGGCTTGATGCTGACTCTCTGATAGGTCTCAGGGCCTGTCTGAATAGGGTTATAACCTTGATCGTAACCTGCTGATGCCTGAAATCTCAGCTTGGGATAGTAGGGGGCTTTTGCCTCTCCAACGCTGGCAGAGGAGGCAAGGGCATTGAACCAAGCGGAGCGTGTGTTGGGGTTATTGGCCAACGAGAGCTCGATCAATGGGGCGAGTTCGTAGGAATGATTCGGATCAAAGGAACCTTTGTGTTCTACAAGAGGGAATGCCTTCTGATGACCCAAGAGTGGGTCCATGATGTTTCGGTCATTTCCACGACTTGCCCGGGATGTAAGAGCGAGCACGACTGTAAGGAGTGCCGTCAGCTGGACTCGGGTTGCTTTATGGATAGAAAGGCTCACGGGAATGACTCGACGCTGATAACGATAGTAGTGTGTGACGATGGAGTGATCTTCCTGCAAACTCAATCCCTTCCTTAAAAGGGTGGGGAATGGTGTTGCTATGGCTTAAGTGGAACGATTTGATCACCGCCTGTGATCACTGAAATTCGCTCTGCTGTTGGTTTTGCCGCCCAGTTACCTCGCTATAACGAGATCGTGACGATTCTCTTCAAGTATGGATTTTCTGATGTTCTGAAGCTCATTGCTTGGCAGCAGTTGATCGGGATGAAAAAAGCGGTTCTTGAGACTCATTCGATCGGTCTTCTCTCCAAGCCTCCTCAGGAACGTCTGCGCCTAGCAATGGAGGAGTTGGGGCCCACTTTCATCAAATTCGGTCAGATCCTGAGTTCCCGTCGCGATCTGCTCGATGACACCTACTATGAGGAACTCTGCAAGCTACAGGATAATGTCCCCACTTTCCCGGGTAGTCTGGCCAAGGAGATCTTTGCTCGTGAGCTTGGGAAGCCTGTGGAAGTGGCATTCCTAGAGTTTGATGAGAAGCCGATCGCAGGAGCTTCGATCGCTCAGGTGCACCGTGCGGTCACCCATGACGGGGTGACTGTTGCAGTCAAAGTTCAACGCCCCGACATCCGTCCAGTGATTGAGCAGGATCTCTCCATTCTGATCGATCTGGCGAAGTTTCTGGAGCAGCACGTTGCCGATCTAGCCTCGTTGAATCCCTTAGCGGTGGTGCAGGAGTTTGCGGAGACCCTGAAGATGGAACTCGACTTCACGCACGAGGCGGGGAATGCGGAACGTTTTGCCGAACAGTTCCGAGGCAATCCTGCCATCAAGGTACCCAAGCTCTTCCGAGAATTGAGCGGGGAGAGGATCCTGACAATGGAGTTCATCTCGGGTCATTCCGTGACAAAGAGCGAGAATCTTAGATCTCATGGCATTGATCCTGCGGCCCTCTCGGAGTGCATCTCTGGCCTGATCTACGAGCAGGTCTTCACGCATGGTTTTTTCCACGGAGATCCCCATCCTGGGAACATGACGATCATTGAGTCGAAGGAGACTCACTGTGGCGGGGTACTGGGTCTGTATGACTATGGTATGATGGGGGCGTTTTCCCCGAGTTTCCGATCTAATCTGGCCCACCTCATCGCGGGTCTCGGGGAGAAGGACAATCGGCAGGTGATGCTCGCTCTGATCGACCTATCCGAGGACGGGAACGTCCAGGATTTCGACCGAATGCTGCGGGATGTCGAGGAGTTCAGTGATAAGCATCTCAACAAACCGCTCTCAGAGATCAATCTCTCCAATGTCCTGAATAACCTACTCGAACTTCTTCGAGTTCATCGTCTCCGGATGAAGGGGAGTTTCTATCTCGGACTCAAGGCGCTCTCCCAAGTTGAGGCGGTAGGTCGCGCCTTGAACCCACAACTGAATTTCGTCGAACTTGGCCGCCCCTATGCCGAGAAATTAATTGCTGGAAAATACATGCCCGGGCACCTGCTTGAGCTTCTGAAAAAGCTCGGCACCGCCTCGGTGGACTTTCTGGAGGTTTTCCCCAGTGACTTCCGGGTCCTTTGGAACAGGATGAAGCGAGGGGAGGTCACCATTCCTCTTCAGCACAAGATCGATGCCAAGGGGATCGAACCCCTCCGTGTCACGCTCGACTCGATCGCCAATAGATTGGCTAATGCGATCGTAGCGGCCTCGGTGATGATCTGTTCCGCCATCCTGATTCATTCCGGTATCCCACCTAAGATCTGGCATATTCCAATCATTGGCCTGGTTGGTCTCTGCTGGGGTGGGTACATGTGCCTACGCCTTGCCCTCTCCACCTGGAAGCACGGCGGACTTTGAGCGGGTGAATGGAATCAATTAGCGTTGCCCCTCGATCGGCCGCAATCTTAAGGTAACGGTATGAATTTTCGGATTGTTCCCACACTCCTGCTCGTCCTGTTGACGATGACGGGTTGCGATCCGCAGATTAATATCGCAGGAGCCTACTTTCCGGCATGGTTGCTCTCTGGACTGATCGGTCTCGCGGCATTCTGGGTTCTCCACCTGATTTTTCTCCGCATCCAAATGGTTCCGTTTTTTGTGCCGATCCCTCTTTTTTACGCAGCTCTTTACATAGCCCTGACCTGCGGTGCTTGGCTTCTCTTCTTTGCCGCCTGATGAGTGAAGCTACGCCTCCTTTCTCCCCGCATAAAGCGGAAGAATCTCCTCGTTCAAAACAAGTCGTACGCAGGATTCTGGGGCTGCTTCTCTCCTTGGCCGCATATGCCGCCGCCATTTTCCTCTCCCTCGAAGTCTATCGGAATATTCGGGTGAATCCCCGCACCGAGGATGCCCAGGTCCGCGCGAATGTCATTGGTGTGAGTCCCCAGGTAGGTGGTTCCATCATTGCTATCAATGTGAAGGACAACCAGCAGGTTCACAAAGGAGACCTCCTTTTTGAACTCGACTGCCGTCCCTATGAGGCGCAGGCCGAGCAAGCGAAGGCGCAACTAGCGCTGACGGAGTTGGAGATTCAGGCCTACAGGGATCAGATTGCGGCCGCTGAAGCTGAACTGAAGCAGAGTCAGGCCAAGGCCGCTTACGCCGTCGATTATGCCAAGCGAGTCCAGGCCCTGGTCGGCAACCTCTACGTAACCGTCGATAAGAACCAGCTGGCCCAGACCGAAGCAGTTACTGCCACTGACAAGGTTGCCCAGAGTCAGGCTGCCTTAGAGAGGGCCCGAAACCTGCTGGGAGAAAAGGGCGACACCAATGTCCGACGCGCAGCCGCCGAGGCCATGCTGCGCGATGCGGAACTGAAGCTGTCTTATTGCAAGGTCTACGCTCCCTGCGATGGCTATGTCGTGAATCTCCAGATCACTCCCGGTGCCTATGCTGCGGTAGGGGAGCAGGTCTTCTCCATCGTCGATCAGAAGATCTGGTATGTGCTGGCGAATTTCCGAGAGACCGACCTGCGGAATATTCGTCCCGGCATGGAGGCCGAGGTGTACCTCCTGGCCGAGTCGAATCGGAAGATCAAGGGCATCGTCCAGGGCCTTCCCAAGGCGATCACTCCGCAGTTTGCCCCAACTCAGAATGCCTCCGGCGGACAGGGAATTTTGCAGAATGTATCTCCCACACTCGACTTCATTCTTCTTGCCCAGCGTTTTCCGGTCCGCATCGTGCTTGATGCTCCCGAGGAGCATTCCTTCCGCATGGGCGGGACAGCCGCGGTGATTATTCGTACTGTCGGCGATACAGAAGCCGGTCTGAAGCGTTTGTCTGAGTTGCAGCAGGGTGACGCTACTGAGTTCAGAGCACCGATCGGCTCTGCCAAGGATATTCCGCTCGCTTCCGTCAGATGAACAAGGCAGTCAGGATGGCCAGTAGGAGTACTCTGGCCATCGGGTTAACGTTGCTGGCAACCGAGATCTATCCCAACCCCGTTGCGGTCAGAGGTCTTCTTTGCGCGTCATTGGTCTCGGGTCTGCCCACCTTCCGGCGGGGCATGATGCGCCAGCGTTTTTTCCTTCTCTGGGCGGCCGCCGGGATCGGGATGCTGACGGAAGTTCTGTTTCGCGATGCACCATGGTTTTTTATTCCTTTCTACTTTGGCCTTGTGTGTCTTGTTTTTTTGATCGGATCCAAAAGCCGTGACACCGCCACTATGGTCATTATTGCTTACGGATTGAGCGGGTCACTGCTCAACAAGTTTCCCGGTTCTGGAAATGAACCGGTTTTTGACGGGTTCTTCCGTGCATTCTGGTGCTCGTTTGGTCTTCTCGCTGGTTCCCTTTCTTTCCTAATCTTTCCCGTTCCGAAAGCACCCACCACCGCTAGGGTTCGCCCTGTAAACTTTCCCGTTCGGGACTGCATCTATCTGGGTGCTTGCGCTGTTATCTCCCTCTTGATCGGCTTGATTGCCAACGAGTATTTGTCATCTCCATTCCTTGTTATGGTGACACTCGTCTGGGGAATCACCCTCTGCACACAGAGGGATAAGTCGGCACTTCCGATGACTTTCATTCTGGCGATCGCTGCGGTGATTGTCGCATTGTCCTTCGACGTTATTATCAGTGCGTCCACGAACAACCTGATGATTTTTCTTTCAGCATTTCTAGGTATCATCTGGCTAATTAACTGGCTGAAATTTGCTTTTGCTTCCCTCACTCAGCTTCTCTCGTTCTTCCTAATCATCTTCCTGACAGGTGCCGGCATGAGTCCTAAGCCCCTCCAGTCATTTGACCTCACTCTTACTAACCTCTACAGCGTCTTGAGTGGCATTGTGCTGGCAACAGTCCTCTGGCTCATTGATCAGGTTCTCCGTTCCGTGGAACTGGCTGTAGAACGATCAGTAGAGAATAAGGCAGTCTGCTAATCCTCCCACTCGGGAACTTGGGATTCGTCGGCTGGGTCAAATTCACGCTTCTGGTGGCGCTGAGCCTGACGCTCTCCCTGTGGGGTGAAGCGTGCGACAGCGCGGGCTACCTCCCAACGTTCGGTGAGATGAGGTGGTAGCTCCTCTAGGAATCGGGAGGGGCGCTGGAATGCCTCCCCGTAAGCCGCATTGAGTCGCAGTTCGGGATAGGTCAGATAGAGTTCGTCCTTGCAGCGTGTGACACCGACATAGAAGAGCCGCCTCTCTTCTTCCAGGGCATTGTCATCCTCCATCGAGCGTGTCCCTGGGAACATTCCTTCGGTAAGCCATGCTAGGAATACAACCTGCCATTCGAGTCCCTTGGCTTGGTGAATGCTGGAGAGGCAAACCCGGTCCTCCTCGTCATCACGACCGGTGACCTCGCTGGTCTCGGTTCCTCCTAGGAGAGTGAGTTGTGCTAGGAACTCATCCGTCTGCTCGAACTGCTTCGCGTAGTTGGCCAGCGTGTTCAGGTCATCACGTCGGGCCTCGTAGTTGGCGAACTTGGCCTGCATGTAATCATCATAGAGTGATTTCATGACCGCGGTGATCATGTCGGATGGAGGTGCAGGCTCTCCCTTGGGAGCCAGTTCGGTTAAGGTCGTTACCAATTGATTCCAGGCCCCTTGGGCTTTGGTTGGGGGCTTGCACCCTTTATCCAGCAGAGAAAAACTTCTTCCTCCCTCCAGGAGTTTTACGGCCTGCTGCCAGAGATTCTCGGCCGTCTTGTTGCCAATGCCGGGAAGTAATCGCGCCATCCGCTTGAAAGCGACTTCATCGTTGGGATTGATGGCGAACTTCAAAAAAGCCGCCACATCCTTGATATGGGCCTGCTCGAAGAAACGGAGTCCGCTGGTAATGCCAAAGGGTATACCTCTTCTGGTGAACTCTAGTTGGATTTCCATGGAGTGGTAGTGGGCTCGGTAGAGAACGGCGATCTCGCGAAAATCGACCCCCTCGTCGTTAAGTTCGAGTACTCGCTGGGCGATGAAGGAAGCCTGCTCGTTGTTGGTGGCAAGGGGGACCAGCGCAGGTTTGGTGATGGCCTCCTTGCGTACAGCACGCAGTTCCTTTGGGAACTGGCGGGGGTTATTCAGAATGGAGGCGTTGGCCAGCTCAAGTACCTGGGGAACGCTCCGGTAGTTCGTCTCGATCCTGTGGATAACAGAACCCGGATAGCGCTTCGGGAACTCTAGGATGTTTGCGAAGTCGGCTCCTCTCCACGAGTAGATCGACTGGGCATCGTCACCGACGACCATGATGTGCTTGTGCATAGCGGCCAATGTGTCGATGAGCCCCGCCTGCAATCTGTTCGTGTCCTGATACTCGTCTACCAAGATGGCGCGGAAGCGACGCTGGTAAGTGGCCGCAATCTCGGAATTGGTCAGCAGAAGCTCGTGGGTCTTGGAAAGAAGGTCGTCGAAGTCGAGGGCATTCACTTCTTTCTTACGGCCTTCGTAGGCGGAGGCGACTTGGGCGATTTGATCCTCAAGATCGATGAAGTACTTATAACGGCGTGCAAGTAGTGTGCGAAGAGTGTCACCCGTGTTGCAACCGAGGCTGATAAGTTCCGCGAGGACCTGCCCCTTGGGAAAGCGCTTGTCATTAGTGCGGAATCCCAGGCGTGCCACAACGGATTCCAACAACTCCTCCTGATCCTCCCGATCCATGATCGTGAATCCCTGATTAAATCCCACGGCTTCCGGGTGACGTCTCAGAATACGATGGCCGATCGAGTGAAAGGTGCCGCTCCAGAGGCCTTCCGAGCCTCCAGGCAGGAGTATGTTCACTCGTTCGAGCATTTCACGCGCCGCCTTGTTGGTGAAGGTTAGCAGGAGAATCTCTCCGGGTCTGTATCCCTGCTCGAGAAGCCACGCGACCCGGTAGGTGAGGGTTCGTGTCTTTCCAGTCCCCGCGCCGGCAATTACGAGATGCGCGCCGGAGGAGGAAGTGACTGCATTCAGTTGCTGTTCGTTCAGCTCCTTGGCGAAGTCGATGCCCGATCCAGTATTTGGCGAAGGTTGGAGCTGGTAGCTCCGGCTCATGAAGTTATCTGATTTGAGTGTGAGTGATGACGACGGTGTTTTTTCACCTTGGGTGTGATTTGATTTCCTGGGTGCTGATGACTTGCAGGCTTCCGTTTTACTAATGCTTTTGCTGACTTCTCCTCTTGGGGTAATCCAAGAGCCCACCTCAGCATGTGTGCGGAATCGGTGAAGATCCGTTCCTTGCTACTGCCGAGGATCACCGTGATGACTTCCTTGCCGTTGTAGCTTCCGCTACTCACCAGACAATGCTTGGCCTTGTCCGTGTATCCCGTCTTCATGCCGGTGCAGAACCAGTTTTCACGCATGGTCTGGTTTGTGTTGCGCAACATGTGGACATGGCCGTCGGCATAGCGGAAGGAAAGATACTTAGTGGCCATGATTGGGCGGAGGACAGGGTTGGCATAGGCAGCCCGTGCGACTTTCGACATATCTGCAGCTGTCGAATATTGGTCTTCTGCGGGTAGCCCGTTTGGATTAACAAAGTGCGAGGAGTACATTCCCAAGCTGATGGCCTTGCGGTTCATCAGATTGGCAAAATCTTCTAGGCTTCCTCCGGTATCTCGCCCCAGAGCACGGGCCACATCATTCGCGCTCTTCACGAGAAGCGCAGTGAGTAGCATCCCCTTGTTATAGGAGGTGCCCGGTTTCAGTTGCAGGGTTGTCGGTTCAGCAAGTTCGTCGATGGGATCGATGACGACCTCTTTATCGAGATTTCCTTGCTCGGCCACGATGAGAGAGGTCAGAAGCTTCTGGGTACTGCCGACTGGTCGTTTCTCGTCCGGGTTCCTCTGGTAAAGCACATCTCCAGAATTGGCATCCACAACGACGACGGATACTCCCTTCACATCGGGGGCTGGAGGTGGGGATGGAGATGCTGTTGTGGCGCCAAATATCGGAATCGAGAGAAGGAGGATAATCAGCGGAAGGTAGATATTCTTCATTTATCTGGAATGGTTGTTTTCGTGAAAAGGGAGCGTCACGGACGTGCTGGGGATCTTTGAGAATCAGAGGGCTGGCTTGCAACTGATTTGGCGATGAGGTTTTCGATGGCCGAATCGCGTTTAGCCCCGAGATCCAGGGCACGTTGATAATGTCGCCTTGCCAACTCGATCAGCGGGGGATTACGTCCCAGATAGAGTACCGCCAGATTGAAATTTGCATCCGCATAGTCCGGGTCGAGCTCCACAGCGCGACGTAGTTCTTGCTCCGAGGCCTCTCCCCAGCCCTTCCGTCCTGCCGCCATGCCCAGATAGTTATGGGCCCGAGGATTATTGTCTTCATGCACAGTGGCTTGGGCTAGGCAGGCAAAAGCCTCGTCGTCCCTTTTCTGTTCCAGGGCATTCATGCCGAGCAACTTCCATGCAGCTGCATTATCGAGGTCAAGTGAAAGAGCTTTTCTAAGCATGGTTCGCGACTCTTCGAGCTTGCCGAGCCTTGTTTTCACAGCTGCGGCACTGACGAGAAAGGAAGGTATGTTCGGGCTCATAGCAAGAGCGCGGGCATATGTAGAATCAGCCTTCTCCAATTCACCTTTGGCAAATGATTGCTCCGCTTCTCTTATTAGATGAAAAGCTGCTGGGGAGTCCTCTAAAGCCTGCAGGGGTTTAGGTATGACGGCCTCCTGGAGTTGAAGCGGCTTATTGGTTGAGAGGTCCTCACGAGACTGGGTCGAGGCATAAGTAGAGGCAGCCTTGGTGACATTTGTGAGAGCGCCACTTCCAAGGATGCTCAGGAAAAGAAACCAACGAATAAGATCTCCTCTCATGAATTAATGGGTGGAGAGTTCGATGGAACGATTTCTGGCAGCCCGTATTGAGGCGCGCACGATACCGGGGAAGCCTTCATTTTCCAGCACTTCAAGCCCGGCTGCCGTGGTGCCAGCTGGACTGGTGATTTCCGCACGCAGGGCTAGGGGAGTCTGACCGGTTTCGTTAACAAGGGCTGCAGCCGCTGCAAGAGCGCCGGATGCGAGGGTTTTTGCCAGCTCTGGTTCTAGTCCACCCTCGATTCCTCCCTGAGCAATGGCCTCCAGCATCAGTAGAGCAAAAGCGGGGCCGCTTCCACTCACGGCAGTGACGGTGTCGAGATCGCTCTCTCGGACCACAAGAGCCGATCCTACGGACGCAAAGATCGTAGTTGCCATCTTTAAGTCCTCCTCGTTGCTGGAACAATGGGGAGCGAGAGCGGTGACACCCTTGCGGAGTCTAACGGCCGTGTTGGGCATAGAGCGGATGACTCTTACTTTCCCATTGGCTGCCTGAAAAAGGTCCTCGGAGCGGATGCCGGCAATAATCGAGATTAGAAGCTTTCCTTCAAGCTCCGAGGCGATGGATGAGATGACTGCTGTGGCCTGTGCGGGTTTTACACAGAGAAAGATGATCTCGGCATCGCGGATGGCCTCAGCGTTGGAACCGGCAGACTTCACCCCCAGTGAAGAGGCTGTCTGTTCGGCGGATTCGCGCGTACTTGAGGAAACAATGACCCTATCACCTGTGGTCAGTTCGGATGCCAGCATCCCACGGACAAGGGCACACCCCATTTTTCCTGCTCCAAGCACTGCGTAATTCATGCCTTCACTTTAAGGGAGAGACGCTATGGCGCAAGGCTTGGAGCTTAGTCATGGAGTGAAAACATCAATGTGGCTATTGCAGGATGCCTTGCGGAAATATCCCCTGGGCGATTAGTTTGGCGAGTGATGCTCTCTCTGGATCAACTGACCCTGTCTCTCGGCACGGAAGAGGACTCTCCACGACTTCTTTCCCAAATCTCCGCAACGTTTAAGCGCGGGGAGTTCATCGCGGTGATCGGCCCTTCCGGTTGTGGCAAAAGCACTCTGCTGAAAATGATCGCCGGGATCGCCACCGGTCAGGAAGAGGGCACCATCCATTGGGATGGCCGGAATCTGGCTGATGAAGATTTCAACCCATCGGAATTCGGCTATGTCCCTCAGTTCAGCATCGCCTATGAGGATCTGACGGTGGGGGAGTGTGTTGAATATTCCGCTAGACTGCGCGTCAGCGGACTGAGGCGAGAAGAGCGAGATGAAATGGTAGCCCGTCTGCTTGGAGAGGTTGGTATGGGAGAATTCCAGGATCGCCCAGTGAAGGTGCTTTCGGGAGGCCAAAAGCGCCGTTTGGCTCTGGCTATGGAACTGGTGAGCAGTCCCCCGATTCTGCTTTGCGACGAGGTCACCAGCGGTTTAGACCCCCGGTCCGAAGACGAGATCGTGAATCTCCTCAGGAATGTTGCCCGTAAAGGGAACCGATTGGTAATCTCTGTTACCCACAGTCTCAAGCATCTTGATTCCTACGACGCTGTCGTTGTCCTCTATCGGGGAGTTCTGACTTATGCCGGCCGCCCCGATCATCTCGCCCATTATTTTCGGGTCGACGACCCCGGCCTTATTTACGCCCAGTTGGAGAGTCGCGATCCTGATGGCTGGAAGGCCTCCTGGCTCAAGCACTCGGCCTCCTTTCTTCATGGTCCTCAGGAGGAGAGTGAAAAAGCTTCTGTCTCTGAGATCCGTGAAGTTGCCTCCAGTTTGTGTCCAGACTGTCGCTTGGAATATCCGGTAGGTGCCATGTATTGCAAGGAGTGTGGGGCCAAGCTTCGAACCACTGAGAACGGAAATGGAAATAACAAAGGTAAGGAAATAGGTCATGCCGATAGTGAGGACGACTCCCATCCAGCCGCTATTTCCCAGCTCGTGACTCTGGTAGAGCGCCGTCTACGCATCTTCCTGCGAACCAAGGCCCAGCTCTGGCTTCAGGCTGGGCTTGTGTTTGGATTTCCTTGTCTCGTTGCCATCTTCGGTTGGAACGGTCTTCCCCAGATCCGGAATCTGGGTATGGGTCTGGATCTTAATGTCATCCAGCAACTGACCGAGGGCCGGGACTTTCTCATTCAAGCCAGCAAGGTCGGAAGCTTGGTCTCCGGGATTGTGATGTTGGAGGTGATCCTTCTCACCCTCATGGGTGCCAATAATTCTGGACGAGAGATCGCCGCCGAACGCCAGATCTTCGAGAAGGAGAAGCTATCCGGACTGAGCCCTGCCGCCTACATTGGTAGCAAGATCTTGTTTCTCGGTCTTCTCTCCGCAATCCAGTCCCTCTGGATGGGACTTTTCATCCATTATACATGTGCTTTTCCAGGGGATTTGTCTTCGCAACTGCTCTTTCTCTTTTTGGTCAATGCGGCGATGACATCCATTTGCCTGGCTATTTCCTCTTACATGAAGACCGCGGAACAGGCCTCCATGGCCTCGATCTATCTGGTCGGTTTCCAGTTGCCCCTGTCGGGTGCCGTACTGGCTCTGCCCTCCTGGTTGGGTTTGATTGCCCACCCCTTCATCGTCGCCTACTGGAGTTGGTCGGGGATCCTGCAGTCCCTGAGGGGAGAGCGGTACTATGACATCGTTGTCATGGTGATTCAGACAACACTTTCTCTCTCTCCCCTCTGTCTCTTGGTGCTCGGAATTCACATAGGGGTCGGCATTCTGCTGGCTTATCAGGGCTGTCTGAAAACAAGAATGGAATGAGCTGAGCTAGAGTAAGTATCTCCTTCTCGATTGACTCCTTCCGACTACTCCGGTATGTTAGATCTATGACACGTCCTCCAGCATCAGTCGATGCAGGTGATCTGCTCAGGAATTCGACTCTCTACAGGGAATTTCAAGCGGAAAGGGAGCAAATTCTCCGCCACAAGTGGTACGAGAGTGAGAAGCAGGGTCGTGACATCGGATTTGAACGGGCTCTTCTCGACTGGATGATGAAACATCGCACACCTTGGCGTAAGGCCCGTGCGGCAGCTAAAAAATAGACCTAACGACTGCTTCTTTTTCTTTATTCCTTTAAGGGGGCCCCGCGAGACCACCAAGGATCATGACACCAACCGAATCACACAAGATTACCACTCAGCCTCTCCAAACAGGAGAAGTGGGAGAGTCCGTGGTCATGGATGCGGACTCCATTCGCAAGGCGATACGACGCATCGCTCACGAGATCATAGAGCAGAATCAGGATCTCTCCCGATTGGTCATTGCCGGTATACCCACTCGGGGAAAGATTGTCGCCCGTCGCATCGCCGCTCATATTGCCGAGATCGAAGGGATCTCTCCAGCGCTCGGCATCGTGGATGTCTCCATGCACCGCGACGATCTAGCCACGAGGATCAGTTTGAGTGCACTGGAGCCGACGGAGCTTCCCCTGGATCTGGACGGACGCCCTCTGGTGCTGATCGATGACGTTCTCTACACGGGTCGTAGTTGCCGAGCGGCAATGGATGCCATTGCTTCCTTTGGACGTCCATCACGGATCCAGTTGGCGGTTCTCGTCGACCGGGGTCATCGCGAGCTTCCCATCAGGGCGGATTTTGTAGGCAAGAACGTGCCAACGTCTTTTTCCGATCGCATCCGGGTTCGCTTCGAAGAGACCGACAACATTCCTGATTCGGTGACACTCGTCCGCCATATCGAACGCCAACCCCTTTCCTCGCCTCAATCATGACCACCCATCAATGGCAGCATAAGGATCTCTGTGCGCTAGCGGATCACACGCCGGACGAGTTGATCACCATCCTCGATACGGCAGAGGCCTTCAAGGGGGTAGGGGAGCGCAATCTCAAGAAAGTCCCCGCACTTCGCGGCAAGACCTTGGTCAATTTCTTTATTGAGCCGAGTACGAGGACCCGCATTTCCTTCGAGCTAGCCGCATTGCGCCTGAGTGCCGATGTCATCAATATCTCCGCTTCCGCCTCGAGTCTCGAGAAAGGGGAGACCCTTCTTGATACGGCACGCAATCTGGAGGCGCTCAGGGCTGATCTTATCGTGATCCGGCACCAGTCAGCCGGAAGTGCCCGCTTCTTAGCCGATCGCCTGAACGCCTCGGTAATCAATGCTGGCGACGGTGCCCATGAGCATCCTACCCAGGGTCTTCTTGATGCCTTCACAATCCGCGAGAAGCTGGGCTGTATCAAGGGGGTTCGGGTGGCGATTGTCGGGGACATTCTCTTCAGTCGCGTGGCCCGATCCAACATCCAGCTTCTCACGAAACTCGGCGCGGAGGTAACCTTGGTTGGTCCTTCTACGCTTGTTCCTGCGACCTTTGCCAGCCTCGGGGTCAAGCTGGCACACAGCATCGACGAAGTCCTGGAAGAGGTGGATGTCATTAATCTTCTGCGCATCCAGCACGAGCGCCAGCGTAAGGAATATTTCCCAGGTCTTGGAGAGTACACGGCTCGTTTTGGACTGACCAAGCGACGTGCGGACAAGATTAAACCGGAATGTCTGATTATGCATCCCGGTCCGATGAACCGCGGAGTCGAGATCGACAGTGATGTGGCAGATGGTCGAGGAAGCGTGGTTCTCGATCAGGTGACCAACGGTCTCGCTGTCCGTATGGCCGTTCTCTATCTTTGTTCGGGCGGAACACCCTTTGCACCCGTCATCCCAGTTGCCGCCGATTCACTTTCATGAACACTTCACTGCACATTAAGGGAGGCCGCATCATCGATCCGGCAAACGGAATTGACAGGGTCGGGGATCTCTTCGTGAGGGATGGAATCATCGTCGATTCCCTCCCTAAGAATGAAAAAGGTGAAAGAGGTTCTGAGGTCATTGATGCCACTGGCAAGGTGGTCTCACCGGGACTCATCGACATCCATGTCCACTTCCGTGAGCCGGGACAATCGCACAAGGAGACCATCGCGACCGGAGCCCGTTGTGCTGCCGCTGGCGGATTTACCACGGTGGTTTGCATGCCGAACACTTCCCCTGTCGCAGATAGTCCTGCAACGATTGCCTGGATCCAAGAGCGCGCCGCTTCCACGGCCTGCGTGAATGTCTTCTGTACGGGAGCTATCACCAAGGGGCTTGCCGGAGAAGAGATGGCTCCAATCGGGGCCTTGGCGGCAGCCGGGGTTGTGGCACTGACCGACGACGGCCGTTGTGTTCAGAACCATGGAGTGATGCGCCGAGCTGTTGAGTATGCCCGACATTATGGTCTACCTGTGATGGATCACTGTCAGGAGACTACCTTGAGCGCTGATGGCGTGATGAATGAGGGTGAGTGGAGCACCCGGCTCGGTTTGCCGGGATGGCCTGCTCTTGCCGAGGACCTCATTGTTGCCAGGAATATTCTGCTAGCCGAAGAGACCGGGCATCCGATCCATTGTCAGCATATCAGCTCAGCTCGTAGCGTTCGCCTACTTAGGGAGGCTCGTCACCGCGGCGTCCCTATCACTGCCGAGGCTTGTCCTCATCACATCGCTCTCACCGATGGCGAACTGAAGAACTTCGACACGAACTTCAAGATGAATCCACCCCTGAGAACTCAGGCTGACATTGATGAGATCATTGCAGGGATCTCCGACGGTACGATAACCATCCTGGCCAGCGATCATGCTCCGCATGCTACCTATGAGAAGGAAGTGGAGTTCGACCGTGCGCCCTTCGGTATCCTCGGATTGGAAACGGAATTGGCCCTCTTCCTGGAGATCCTACTCCATCAGCGCGAGGCGCTTTCTCTCTCGCAGATCCTCGGGATGCTCACTGTGAATCCTGCTAAGTTCCTCCGAATCGATCGGGGCACTCTCTCCACGGGGGCCCCTGCCGATATAACGATCCTTGATCCGGATCATGCATGGACAGTCGACAAGAATGAGTCTGCGTCGCTCTCGCGCAACACGCCGTTCCATGGTCACTCCCTGCGCGGCAGGGCCCTGACGACCATCGTCGGAGGGAAGATAGTCTGGGATTTGGAATCGGGATTCAGGAGCTGAGGAACAGATTTTTAATTTGGAACTCAGGAAATTAGTAAGGGAAAAGCAAGCGTACAGTTGGCTTTCCGCACATCCTTTCCTGTCTTTTACCTTATTCGGTTCCTGATTTCCTGAGTTCCATATTGATATTTTTCAGTCTAACCGCCTCTTTCCTTATTCATCTCTGTGAGTTCTAAATCTCCCTTCACCCTTCTTAAGACCGATTCCTCGAGCAAGGCCCGGGCCGGTGTGCTTCACACCCGTCGTGCCGACGTGGAGACACCCGTCTTTATGCCGGTAGGCACTCAGGCCACGGTCAAGGCAGTCTCTCCCGATGAACTCCGATCGCTTGGTGCGAAAATCATCCTCGGCAATACTTACCACCTCCATGTGAGGCCGAGTGAAAAAGTCATCGAGGAACTTGGGGGATTACATCGCTTCATGGGTTGGGATCGAGCCATCCTGACCGACAGTGGCGGGTTTCAGGTTTTCTCCCTCTCGAAGCTTCGCCGGATCACGGAGGAGGGAGTTCATTTTCAGAATCACCTCGACGGCACCCCTACCTTCATTGGTCCTGAGACCTCGATGCAGATCCAGCGTGATCTTGGCAGCGATGTGGTGATGGCCTTCGACGAGTGCCCACCGTTCCCCTGTAACTACGAGGATGCGACCAAGAGTCTTGACCTCACGACCCGCTGGGAGCGCCGCTCCCGCGAGTGGTGGCGGACCCAGCCTGAAGAAGGTCGCCCGCTGCTCTTCGGGATTGTTCAGGGAAGTTCCCATCTCGACTTGCGTCAGCGTTCCGCTCAATCCCTGGTGGAAATCGGTTTTGACGGGTATGCCGTGGGGGGTGTCAGCGTCGGGGAGCCCGAGCCAGAGATGATGAAGGCCGTCGAAGCAAGCGTCCCGTTTCTGCCAGAGAGTGCCCCACGCTATGCCATGGGGCTCGGCACGCCTCCCCAGTTGGTCGAGATGGTAGCACGCGGTATAGACATGTTCGATTGCGTTCTTCCGACACGAATCGCCCGCAACGGCACTGCCTTTACGGCCAAGGGGACCATGAATCTCAAAAACGCCCCTTATACGCGTGACCCCCTACCGATCGAGGAAGGATGCACCTGTCCAGCCTGCACCACCTTCTCTCGCGCCTACCTGCGGCATCTGGTGAAAGCAGAGGAGATCCTAGGTCTTCGACTTATCTCCCTGCACAACCTCCACTTCTATCTCTCCCTCATGAGAAAGATCCGGGCTACGATTCTCGACGGATCCTTTGCGGAATTCAGGAAGGAATTCGTCTCAGGATACCGCGTCTGGAACGCTATGGAGAATGCAGACTGAAGAATTAATTTGGAACTCAGCTGCAGCGGATGCGAAGCGACGGCCAGTCAAGCCAACTCAGGAATGACTCAGAGCAAAATGGATTCCGTGATACCTTTAAACTAACAGTCTAGAAGCCTAAATCCTACAGCCTACATCCTGAACTGCTGTAGATTTCACGCAGGACTACAAATCTACCAACTCTGTATCGAGTACTGGCGGGAGTAGTCGTACTTGGTCTCGAAACCAACTTCCGGTGGGAACTCCGAGTAGCCGGAGTTGAGCCACTGAATATTATTGTTATAGGGAGGTTGGTAAGTGCCGTGCTGGGTGGGGAAGGGGAAGGTCACCGTCTCGAAGATGCCATAGCCGAGTCGTGCGAAGGTTCTGCCCAGACCACGGACCATGCCGTAACTGAATGCAGCAGAATTTCCCTCGGTAGAATTCACATCTGACATGGAGTCGATGATCTCAGTGGAACCGTAGAGTATATTCCCCAGACCGCGTCCCAGTTTGCGCGTTGGCCCCTGATCGGATGCAGGAGGAGCCTGAATGTCTGCAAAAACCAGCGAGGCAGATCCTGCAAGCAGGATCATTGTCAGGACAAGGGGGAGATTTTTCACGCGCGGTAAAAATGACTTTTTTGGGTACTTCTTGGCAAGTTTAAAGAAGAGGATCCGGGGCTTCCCCAAAGTTTTCCTCAAGAAAGGAAGGCAGTGGTGTCACGGGGGCAACGCCCAGGGGGCGTACCCACTCATGTTGGCCTTTATGGCTGGCACCGGCAGCCGCGTAAGAGGCAAAGAACATTTCCATCCGTGCGTCGATATTGTCCACGAAGTGAAGCAAGGCTGCTTCTGGGGTCTTTGGCAGGACAGGAGAGCCGAATTCGAGCTGTCCATGGTGGGAGGCCACGAGATGGAGAAGATGAATGCGGACATCCTCCGATGCCGGAACAAGGGTATCCCATCCCTCTTTTGGAAGATCGCGCCAGAGCATGTTGATCAGCTCGATTCCGATCGAAAGATGCCCCAGCAGTTCGCCGCGCGGTTCAGTCTCGATGCCGAAGCCCCGTTCCGGCGGACAGGTCTCCCAGAGCTTTCCAGTATCGTGGAAGAGAACACCTGCAATTAGCAGATCGCGATGAAGTTCGGGATAGACAGTGCAGAGAGCCAAGGCTGAGTCCATCATCCTCGAGGTATGCTCCAACAACCCTCCCCGCCTGGCGTGATGGTTGCCCCGGGCTGCCGCCGCCCTGCGGAAGCGTGCGCCATGCAGGGAAAGAAAGCGGTTGCACAGAGACTTAAGCCTAGGATCACGGAGGCTCTCCACCGCAGTAGTAATGATTTTATAGGCGTGGCCCAGAAGGGCTATCCTTTCGGCTGAGCCTTCCAGCAGGCGATCCACTGCCTCATCGGGTAGTAGAGTCATTTCCCAGTTCTTGGCGTCCAGCCCGAAGGCCGCGCTGTGACTGAACAGACCCTCGATCATCACGAACTCCCCCTGCTTGGCTTCAGAGCATGATTCAAAGGCTGCACTATCAGCCCAAGCCCTGAGGGTCAGGCTCTCAGTGGCATCCCGGAAGATCGCCTCCTGGAACGGCTTCCCGTTGGAGGCTTCCTTGCGCGTGATTCTTTCGATTTGGGCATGGATTACAGTCTCCTGGGGAGAATGCTCACGCGCTGCTTTCTTCAGTTCGGAAATGGTCAGTAACGGCATGGAAACAAGGTTGAAGAGAAGGCGTGGCTAAAGGAATATGGAATTGCTTGCCTGCTAAAGCATCAGGAACTCAGGAAAAAACAGAGAAATACAATTAAGGGGTGGGGGCAGCTAGATGCTTGAGAATGGATGGATAAAAGTCATGCGACTGTATCATTC
>Ga0187844_10000713_pt1 | contig 25938 bp, 16 predicted proteins | sample SpaLakP09_SKY_50_FD_134517 | JGI IMG/M metagenome (GOLD analysis project Ga0187844, IMG submission 134517) | Oligotrophic lake water microbial communities from Sparkling Lake, Wisconsin, USA - SP09_SKY_50 | ecosystem: Environmental > Aquatic > Freshwater > Lake | place: USA: Sparkling Lake... | reverse complement strand
TTGGACCGCGGAACCAGATTTTATAAAGAGAATCGGATGGGAGGGCAGGGGGACATGACTTTCCTCAGCGTGCTTTCGATAATTTAGGCCGATGCAGAAAAGGAAAGCCGGATGAACCGGAGCAAGAATCTTGGCCACCTCGGCCTTGCGGGTGGTGGGTTGAAATTTTCCCAGAGTATCCCCTGTGACCTGCAGGATGCCCTTCTTGGGTTCGTCAAAGCCGTAACGGATTTTCCCCCCAGTATCTAAATAACGGATAATCTTCATGGACTAGGTTGAGAAAAAACCGGTCCTTAGCTCCACCTTTTTCCCGACAAAACCATTAGTTTTTGGCAGAAAGAAAAACTGTCAGGAAGCCCGCAGAGTTCGTCCTCTTCGCCGGATATACTCGGAGGGGGAACATTCGCAGAATTTACGGAAGGACAGGTTGAAATGGCTGAGGGTTTCGAACCCAACCTCCATCGCCACCTCGGTGACGCGGGCCCCAGGCAGGCAGAGGAGGGCGCAGGCGTGGGTGATGCGGTAGGAACGGAGATACTGCATGCAACTCATGCCCATAGCGCGGCGGAAGGTGGACTGGAGCCGGCCCTGGCTGAGGCCGGCAAACCTGGCGATGTCCTGGACGTAGATCTGTTCCTTGTAATGGAGTTGCATAAAGCTGAGGACTCGTTCGATCATGGCCCAGTCGTAAGCGCCGGTAGTGATCTGGGGCTCGGGCCTTTGTTTGGCTTCCCAGCGCAACAACTCCGTCAGGGCCATGCCCAAGAGGGCCCGGAAACGAAGCTCACTCCCCAGTTTGGGTTTTTCGAACTCCAGCAACATGTCTCCGAAATACGAGGCCATGTTCCGCGAGAGGGCCGCGGGCGGGCGGATCAGGCGGCGGCTGGCCGGGGTGGAAGAGGTGAAGCGGCTCAGAACCCGCCTTCCGTCCGCCTCGGGACCCAGTTCAAAAAGCAGGGTGGGAAGAAAGAATACTGTGATCGTTCTCAGAGGGCCGTCTTTGGCCAAGCCGTAGTGGGGGATGCCGGGGCCCAGGATCATCAAATCCCCCGCCTTACGAGCGAATCGCTCAGGCCCGATGAACTGTTGGCCGGATCCCTGAAGGATCATGTTGAATTCGCAATACGGGTGCTGTTCGGGCGGCAGGGGGGGGACGGGCTTGGCCTTTTTGTCCCCCGCCTGAGAGGACCGAACCCAGTAAGGTCTCGCGTGGCTGAGGGGAAGTGCGGTCTCCCGGACCTGACTCAACCAGTCGATAGCTTTCATTTTGGCTGGACTTAGAAGCATGAGAAACCTTAGCCGTATTTTCACCTTTCATGCCAGCTCAGAGCAAAAATTCTGGGCGTGGAAATCCATCACTCAAAAAAGGAAAAAAGAAAGCCCTCCCGACCCCGCTCTCTCCAAGATCATGATGTGAAGACCTCAAACCCTAAATCCCGCATTAAGAAGGGCTCCAGCGGGACAGTCACTAACCTTTGCGCTGCTATTCCGGGGAAGGAGGAGTGTCTTCGGCTTTACGAGAAAATGTTCCTGCTTCGTCATTTCGAGCAGACCGCCGGAATTCTTTACAAAAAAGGGGAAATGCCTGGCTTCATCCATCTTTACGTGGGCGAAGAGGCCACGGCCGTCGGGATTTGTGCTCACCTGACCCATCTGGATTGGATCACCAGCACCCATCGCGGTCACGGTCATGCGCTGGCCAAAGGCATGCCGGCCCGTTCGCTCATGGCTGAGCTCTACGCCAAGAAGACGGGCTGCTGCGGTGGTCGGGGTGGCAGCATGCATCTTTATGATCCGTCATTGGGGGTGTACGGGACCAATGGCATTGTCGGAGCCGGGATTCCGCATGCCGTCGGAGTTGGAATTGGTGCGCGGATTCGGAAAACCGACCAGGTGGGCGTGGCCTTTTTCGGGGATGGGGCTGTCAACCACGGCGCTTTTCACGAGAGCCTGAATTTCGCCGGGGTACAAAAAGCTCCCGCCATTTTTGTCTGCGAAAACAACCTCTACGCCACCGCGACTCCTCTCACCATGGCCACGCTCAACACGGAAGTGGCGACTCGGGCTGCCGCTTATGGAATTCCAGGGGTGGCGGTGGACGGAAACGATGTCCTTGCCGTTTGGCGGGTGATGGCGGAAGCAGTTGCCCGGGCCCGCCGTGGAGAAGGCCCCACCCTGATCGAGTCCAAAACCTACCGGACGGTCGGTCACCACGAGGGGGATCAGCTGTACGGAACCTATCGAACCCAAGAGGAGTTTAATCTTTGGAAGAGCCGTGACCCGATTACGCGGTTTCGCAAGGTGTTGGTCGAGGATTTGAAACTGGCCAAGGCCTCCGAGGTAGACGCGCTGGAGGAAAAAGTACGCAAGGAGATTGATGAGGCCGTGGAGTTTGCCCGCCGTTCTCCGGAGCCCGAGCTGTCGACCTATTTGCGGGATGCCTGGTCTAGCCCGATCAACGCCCATATGAGTGGTGCGCCTAGTACGCCAACTGGCGCTCCCGTTGTCCAGGGTTGGCTCGATGCGGTGCGGGACGGAATCGCGGAGGAGATGAGAAAAAATCCCCACACCATGTATTTCGGAGAGGGGATCGGACAGCGGGGTGGAAGTTTTGCCCACACCAAAGAACTGTGGAAGGAGCTCGGCGGAGAACGTGTCGTGGACACCCCGATCTCGGAGTTGGGTTTCACCGGGGCCGCGATCGGTGCGAGTGCGACCGGGGTTCGCGCGATTTCCGATCTTATGTTTGTGGATTTTCTTTTCGAAACCGGCGGGCAGGTGCCCCTGCAGCTCAGCAAACTTCGGTACATGAGCAACGGCCAGATGAGTTCTCCCGCGGTAATCCGGGCCGCCTGCGGCGCCATCAAATGTGCCGGGCCTCACCACAGCGGAACTTATCATTCCATTTGGGCCCACCTCCCGGGTTTGATTGTGGTCATGCCGTCCAACCCCGCTGATGCAAAGGGACTGATCAAAAGCGCACTGCGGGGATCCGACCCAGTCATCTTCCTCGAGCCCAAAGCCCTTTTTGCCTCCAAGGGCGAGGTGCCCCAAGGAGAGCACTTGGTTCCGTTCGGCGTGGCGCGGATCGCCAAGCCAGGGAAGGATTTTACCTTGGTAGCCGCCGGTCGGATGGTCCCTCTTAGTCTGGAGGCGGCGGCGAAACTCGAGGCGCAAGGCGTTTCAGCAGAAGTGATCGATCTCCGGACCGTCGCTCCTCTCGATGTTCCCACCATTTTGGCCAGCGTGGCCAAAACTGGAAAACTGCTGGTGGTCGATGAGGGCTACGCCATGTGCGGGCTAGGGGCGGAAATCGCCGCTGCGGTGGGCGAAGAGGCCTTTGACGATCTGGATGCCCCGGTCAGCCGCCTCACCATGGATCCGGTTTCCCATCCGCTTCATCCCGGCCTGGAGGCGGAGTGCATGCCTAGCGTGGAGAGAATCGTCGCCGCGGCGCAGGAGTTGATGGCCGGAAAAGCAGTCATTCCGAAGCGTCCGCTCGTGGCCGGACGTTCCTCTACGTTGACTTCGCCTGTGTCCCCCACTGTGCCGGTGGCAACTCCATCGCCCACACCGGCGCCGGCACAGATACCGTCACCTGGACCGGCTCCTGCTCATCCCGCTCCGGTGAATGGCAACGGATCCGGGGAGGCTCTCATTCTGCCGCACGGAGATCTGACAGTCAGCGAGGCCACGGTGGTGAAGTGGTTGAAACAGCCCGGGGAAAAATTTCAAAAAGACGAGGCGATCGTGGATGTGGAGACGGAGAAGGCGGTTTCGAGCGTCGAAGCGCCTTTTGCCGGGCGGCTCTCCCAGATTCTCGTGCCGGTAGGGGAAAAGGTGAAGATGGGTTCAACCCTCGGCCTAATCGAAAAGGCGTGAGCCGCTCCAACGGTTTTAAGATCTCGCCTCGCGCGCGCCGGATCCTCCGTCAATCCGGCCTCGATCCTGCGGGAGTGCAAGGCAGCGGTCCTGGAGGGCGGATCGTTGAGAAAGACGTGTTGGGGCATCGCGGATCCGGGGTGGCCCCCTCCGGTGGAAAAAGGGTCGCTCTGACCCCGATGCGGGCGGCAATCGCGCGACGACTGACCGAATCCAAGCAGACTGTTCCCCATTTCTATCTCAAGCAGACGATCCGCACCGATGCCTTGGTCGCTTACCGCAAAGGCGTAAAGGAATCGACCGGCGCTTCGGTCAACGATCTGGTGCTCCAGGCCACCGCACGAACCTTGGCGGAGTTTCCGGATTTCCGCTGCCGCTGGGCCGGCGATGCCCTCGAAGAGCAGGATGGCATCCACCTCGGGGTGGCCGTGGGACTGGAAGAGGGCGGAGTTGTGGTGCCCGTTTTGCTGCATGCCGACCGGCTTTCCCTAGCTGATCTCCATCGGGAAACCGTCCGACTGGCGGAAGCGGCGCGGCAGCGCCGGATCGAAAACATGGGGCGGGGGATTTTCACGGTCTCCAACCTCGGCATGTTCGGGGTGGAGGAGTTTACGGCGATCGTCAATCCGCCCGAGTCCGGGATCCTGGCGGTGGGAGCGATCCGCCGGTCGATGACGGACAACGGCCCGGCGCAAGTCATGACCGTGCAGCTCAGCTGCGACCACCGTATCGTGGACGGGGTCTTGGCGGCGCGCTTCATGAGCCGGCTGAAGGAACGTCTGGAAAATCCGGCGGTCGGTCTGGGTGGAGAAAGATCCGTACAGGTAATATCCGAGCCGCCGGCTCACTCCCGCAATGGGCGGCCTGACGGGAAGGGGAAGGAAGTAGTGGTAGTGGGGGCGGGTCCCGGTGGATACGTTGCCGCCCTCGAAGCCGCGCATCACGGCGCCAAGGTGACGTTGGTGGAAAAAAGCCCCCATGCCGGCGGCACCTGTCTGAATTTTGGCTGCATTCCTTCCAAGGCCTTGTTGGCCTCCGCCGAGCTGAGGCATCGCCTGACCCACGCCCGCTCGATGGGTATTCTACTTCCCGGAAAGTCCGAAGTGGATTGGAAGGCGATCCAAAATCGGAAAAATAAAATCGTTCAGGATCTGCGGGGTGGCCTTCGTCATCTCTTTCAGTCCGCCGAAATCCAAACTTTGCATGGAACCGGTCGTTTGGCAGGGCCGGGTCTGGTGGCGGTCTGGGGGACGGAAGGGAAAAAAGTTTTAAAGGCGCCTCAAATCATTCTCGCTCCCGGTTCTCGACCCACGGTGTTGCCGGGAATCACGGTGGATGGTGAACGGATCGCCACCACGGACACCGCCTTGCACTGGGATTCCCTGCCGGCCTCGCTCCTGATCATCGGGGGCGGCGTGATCGGAGTGGAGTTTGCCTGTTTGATGCAGGCTCTGGGCGTTCGGGTCACCGTTGTGGAGAAACAGGAAAGAATTCTTCCGGAGATGGAGGTAGATCTGGGTAAGGAGATGTTCCGTATCCTTGCCCGAAGGAGGGATCCAGAAATGGGAACCCAAGGGGTTGAATTTGTGTTGGGAGCGGAAATCAAGGAAGTGAGCCTGCATAATCGGGAAGTCGGGGTGCGACTGGCCGGAGGAAAGGAGCTTCGCGCGGAGCGCGTGCTGGTGGCGGTGGGTCGTCGTCCGGCGACTGAGGATCTAGGATTGGAAACTGCCAATCTCAGCACAAACCGTGGGTATCTTCTTGTGGGAGACGACATGCGAGTGGCTCCAGGAATTTTTTGCGTGGGTGACGCCAACGGACGTTGCCAACTGGCCCAGGCGGCCTCAGCCCAAGGCAAGGTGGCGGCTCGCAACGCCCTCGGTGGTCACGAGACCCTGCCGGAGCCGATTCCCTTCGCGGTCTACAGTTTTCCGGAAATCGCTTCCGCCGGTCTGACTGAGGAAGAGTGTCGACAGGCCGGCCGGGATTTTGCCGTGGGAAGATTTCCGTTAAGCAATCTGGGCAAGTCCCGGGTGGTGGGTGAACCCGATGGCTTTGTGAAAGTGCTCCGGACCACGGCGGACGATACGCTGCTGGGCGTCCACGCGATCGGACACAATGCGGTCGAGTTCATCACCGCCGTCCTGCCATTGCTACGCCAAGGTGCCAAGGCGCAGGATCTGGGATCGATTGTGTTTCCGCACCCTTCGATGAGCGAGGCCTTGGCGGAAGCGGCCGATGATTCCCTCGGTCACGCCCTGCATCTCCCCAAGCGCCTCGCCTCTGCTTAATTCATCCCGAAGGAGGTTCTCGCAGGGTTTAACCCGTTGCCGCGGCCATGATGGTTTCCTCGTTGGCCTCGGACCGTTCCAACCGTCCCGTGACTCGCCCGCGGGCCAGGACCACAAACCGGTCGCAGAGTGCGAGAAGTTCTGGAAGCTCGGAGGAGATGAGCACAAAAGAAACTCCGTCCCGGGCCAGGTCGAAAATCAGGCGGTAAATTTCACTCTTGGCCCCGACGTCAATTCCCTTGGTGGGCTCATCCAGAAAAATAACCCCAGGTTTTGCGAGGAGAATCTTCGCAAGAATAACTTTCTGCTGGTTGCCGCCGCTGAGTTGGTGGACCGGGGCGTGGATGGAGGGAGCACGGATGGCTAATCGGGTTTTGTACTCCTCCGCGACGGCGTTTTCTTTGGCCGAGGAAAGCCACGGCCCCTGGGAAACGCGGCGCAAGTTGTGGAGGGTGATGTTCTCCTTCACGCTTTTTTCGAGGAGCAGGCCATCCTTTTTTCTCTCCTCGGTCACCAGACCCAGCCCCAACTGCATGGCCTGCCGTGGGCTGCGCACCTCCACCGGTCGGCCTTCGAGAAAAACCTTCCCCTGAAACTCCGTCCGGCCGTAGAGGGCGTTGACCACCTCGCTCCGTCCCGCGCCGACCAGCCCCGCCAAACCGAGAATCTCGCCCCTCTTCACCTCGAAAGAGACATCCTGCACCACGTTGCGGTTGGCGAGGTGGGGATGAGGCACGGTGAGATTCTCCACGCGCAGGGTCTCCTGCTTGTGTTCGGTCGGGGTTCGATGTGGGTAAAACTGGTCCAGTTTCCGGCCGATCATCGCGGGCACGATGGTCTCCTCCTTCAACTCCTCGCGGCGGAGACGCGCCACTACCGCCCCATCCCGCATCACCGTGGCGCTGTCGGCCAACGCGTAAACCTCGGCCAGCTTGTGGGTGATGAAGATGGTGGTGATGCCACGGTCGCGCAGGTGGCGGACAACCCGGAAGAGGATTTCCGCCTCCTCGTGGGTCAGACAGGCGGTGGCCTCGTCGAGAATCAGCACGGAAGGCTCCTGGGACAGAGCCCGGGCGATCATCACCAGTTGCCGCTGGCTCGCGTTGTAGGTGGCTACCAGCCGGGAAGGATCAAGGGGGATGTGGGTTTCCTCCAGGATCCGGGTGGCGCGGGTGCGGAGCTGCGCCGGCGTGACCCAGGGCGAGCGACCGTTCCAGTGACCGACCAAGATGTTTTCGGCCACGGTGAGGTTTTCAAGGACGCTGATTTCCTGAGGCACATAGCCGATACCCTGCGACCACGCATCGTGCGGGGAATGGAACCGGACTGGTTTTCCCTGTAGGTGGATATCCCCGCGAAAACGGCCGACCGGGTAGACCCCGTCGAGAATCTTCATCAGGGTGGATTTGCCGGCGCCGTTCTCGCCGAGAAGAGCGTGGATGTGGCCACGGGGGACGAGGAAGTCAACCTCGCGCAGGACCTGGACAGGACCAAACGAAATGGAGATGCCACGCATCTCCAGCGCGTGGGGCGCGCCGGAGGAGTCGCTCATCGGTTGAGGGAAGCTTCCACGCGGTCGAGCAGCTGGAGGTAGGGGGCGAGGTTGTCCTTGTCGATCCAGGGGGCCGGCAGTTTGGTCCACCAAGGGATCTTTTCTCCGGCCGCGCATTTGGCGAGGAGCTCGGCCGAGCCGAGGGACTCCTCCCAGAGTGGCTGGCCGACCACCGCGAACACTTCCCCGTTTTTCACGAGGTCGAGGTTCACCCGAGTGTAGTCCATGCCCACGACCAGCAACGGGCGCTTGGTCTCCTTACGCGCTCCGGCCCAGGTGGTCGGTCCGCCACCCGTGGAGGAAAAGGCAGCGTTCACATCGGGATGGGCCTGCAGAATCGCAACGCCCTTGGCGATGGATTTGGAGGGATCAAAGCCCTCCTCTTCCGGGGGTAGTACTTGGATGTTGGGAAAAGAATCCTTCATCGAGCGGGTGAACGTTTCCATCACCTGGTTTTCCGTTTGGTTGAACGATCCCTGCGTGAGGGCTACGGTGCCTTTGCCGGCGAGGGCACTGCCGATTTTTCGGGCGGTTTCACGGGCGTACTCCGCAGGATCGCAGCTGATGATGCCGGAGGCTCCGAGGACCGAGCCTTCAGGCACGGGGAAGTGGGGAAGGATCACGGGAATATTTCGTCGGCTGATTTTTTCTACAAGCGGATTGTAAGCGGGATTACCGGTCCAGATGGCCACGCCGGCCACCCGTCCCATCGTGATGGCTTGTTCGGCTAGGGCGATGGTTCCGGCAATGTCGGGTCCGTCGGTGCCGATGACCCGCCCCTCGTAGCCCGCCTGCCGGCAGCCCTCGAGAAAGGCGATCTGTGTCATCTGATGGACAGGGTGACCCTTCAGCGCTTGCACCCAAAGAAATACACCCTTGCTGGGAGGTTGGGCGGCGTCCCCGCCGGATTCACGCCCGCAGGCAGCCAACAAAACACCGAGGCCGAGAGCCAGGAGTAGAAAAAAACGTTTCATGAGATTTTCGCCTTTCTTCGCCACAGATCCAGCCCCACGGCTAGAATCATAATCACGCCCACGGCGACCGTTTGCCAGTGGGTGTTCACGCCGGTGGTGACGAGGCCGGTGCGAATAACCTGCATGAGGAGAAGTCCGAGAAAGGTGCCCACCACGGTGCCAACACCACCAAAGAGGCTGACTCCGCCAATCACAGTGCTGGCGATAACGTCGAGTTCCCAACCCACCCCGATTTCCGGCTGACCGACGTTGATCTGAGCCATGAGGAGAATTCCTGCCAAGGCGGCGAGGGAGCCGCAAAGGACAAAGCATCCGATCTTTACCAACTCCGTATGAATGCCGGCGAGATGGGCCACTTCGCGGTTGCCCCCAGTGGCATAGACTTTGCGACCCGGAACGGTGAAGCGCAGAAGTAAATCCCCCGCGGCGATTGCCAAAAGGAACACCCAAAAGGCCCAGGATAGGCCAAGCGGCTCCGCCTTGCCGAAATCCTGAATCGAAACGGGCAGAGGGTAGATGGGGTAACCTTTGCAGAGCAGGTAATTCAGACCCTTCGCAATATAGAGCATGCCAAGGGTGGTGATGAAAGCGGGGATGCCGATGCGCACCGTGACCCAACCGTTAACCAGACCGAAGGTAGCGCCCAGCGCGATGGCTGCAGCGATGGCCGCCACGGCCGGCCAGTGAGCGCTTTTCATCAGCCAGGCGGCGGCGATGGCGGAAAAACCGGCAACGGAGCCGACCGATAGATCAATCTCTCCCGCAATCATCAGAAAAGTCTGCCCCACGGCGATAAGGCCGACGAAGGCGAGCGCTCGAAGAATCGCCCGCACGCTTTCCGGCCCGAGAAACGCGGGGGAGATCCAGGTGAAAAATGCCAAGCAAATAAGCAAGGGAAGGAGAATTCCGATCTCCGGCACGGCCCAGATTTTTCTCAGTTTCTGCATGTCCCGAAGGTCTCCTTAACCAGAATGAACCTCACTCTTCCAGTTTCTGGAATACCGCAGGCAAATCCACCTTTTTTCGAATGTAAAAAGCCCTTTTTTTACCCCAAAAACAGGTGGAGACCACCTCTGTCGCCTTTCAATTTTCAACGATGCACCGCTTGTTTCTTTCTGGGTTTCTTCGTTTTAGTTTTTTCATCCCTCTCATCTGGGTCGTTGGGTTGGCGGCCTGGCCCGCGGCCGCGGTTACGGTGAATTCCGCAGACCAGCAGTTGGCATGCGCATGGTTGGACCACCATCTCGCTGGGGAGCCACCCAAAGATTTGCCCTTTTCATTTATCTATGATGGCAAGAGCTCCCGGGAACTTCTGCCGAATTGGAAATTTTCACGGGCAGAAAAAAAACTCGAGTGCGGCAAGACGGAAACTACTCTGACTTTTGCGGAACGAAGCCCAGGTCTGGAGGTTCGGGTGGTGATCGTGCGGGATGAACTTTATCCGGCCGGCGAATGGACGGTTTTTTTTCGGAACCAGGGATCGAAGCCCACCGCTATCCTGGAAAAAATCCTGGCGATGGATGCAGTTTGGGATGCCGGGGGAACGCCCGTAAGTCTTCGTTACGCCAACGGAAGTAATACGACGCCGGACTCCTACCGGCCTTGGTCGGTTCTCCTGCCGCCGGAAAGAGCGTATCGGATGACCAGCAAGTGGGGTCGTCCCTCCTACGGCTCCTCCCTTCCGTTTGGTTGTTTGGAGACGGAGAAGGGCGGGATGTTCTACGCCATCGGGTGGCCGGGGCAGTGGACCATGTCCGTGGAGTCCGCAAAGGATGGCCAAACCCAGCTTCAGATCGGCCAAGCCCTGACCCATTTCCATCTGCTTCCGGGTGAACAAGCTCGAAGCCCGTTGATGGCTGTGTTGTTTTATCAGGGCAATTCCGCACGGGGCGTCAACCTATGGCGAAAGTGGATGGTGGAAAGGAATCTGCCCCAGACCGATGGCAAGCCACCTCAGCCGATGCTTGTGGCCTGCAGCTCCCACCAGTTCAATGAGATGCTCGGAGCCAATGAGGAGAACCAGAAACTGTTCATTGATCGGTTTCTCGAGGAAAAGTTGCCGCTCAAATACTGGTGGATGGACGCCGGATGGTATGTGAACAATGGCGAGTGGATCAATGTCGGCACCTGGGAAGTCGACCGGAAACGATTTCCGAGCGGGCTGCGAGCCATCACCGACCACGGTCGCGCCAAAGGAGTCAAATCGATCGTCTGGTTCGAACCGGAGCGGGTCACTGCCAATTCCTGGCTCTATGACAACAAGCCTAATTGGCTGCTGTCACCCGCCAACCTCCCCCAGCCCCTTGAGTACCAGAAACCTTGGAGGCTTCTGAACCTGGGCAACGCGGAGGCGCGGAAATGGGTGACCGACCGGGTGAGCGACCTCATCACCAGCGAGGGCATCGACCTGTACCGGCAGGATTTCAACATGGATCCCTACTATTTCTGGACGAACGGGGAAGCGGAGGATCGGCAGGGCATCACCGAAAATCTTTACGTGCAGGGCTACCTGAAATTCTGGGATGACCTGGTGCGGCGCCACCCTGGTCTGCAGATCGACAGCTGCGCCTCCGGCGGTCGGCGCAACGACCTGGAGACCTTGCGTCGTGCCCTGCCACTCCTGCGGGATGATCACCTTTTTGAACCTACCGGTCAGCAGGGGCACACCTACGGGATCTCCTACTGGATTCCTTACCATGGGACTGGAACGATGGCGGGACCCTCGAAAATTTTCAAAGATCAGCCGAATGTGCCGGTGGATGACTATTTCTTCCGCAGCCACATGGCCCCCAGCCTGAACATCTGCATGGACATGCGGGAGCGTACGCTCAACTACGAAAAACTACGCCGGCTCACCGGCCAGTTTGAACGCATCGCCCCGTTTTATTTGGCGGATTACTACCCCCTGACTCCCTACAGCCTGGATCCCAAGCTCTGGATGGCGTGGCAGTTTGATCGTCCGGAAACGGGGGAGGGGATCGTGCAGGCATTTCGACGCAAGGAAGCCCCCGAAGCCTCTGCTAATTTCAAGTTACAGGGGCTCGACGCCAAGGCGACCTATGAGGTGGAGAATCTGGATGGGGGAAAGATATCCCGGTCTGGTAAAAAACTTATGGAGGAGGGACTGATGCTAGAATCCAAAGAGTCGCCCGCGTCCTTTCTCTTTGCTTACAAGAAAAAGTCTTGAAGAAACAATTCCAAGAAACGAGAGGCGGGAAAGCCCGGCTGTCAGGTAACTTTATCGGCAGAGAACTGCTTTTATCGTTTCTCTTCTAATTGGGACAAGGGGTAAGTTTACAGGGTAAAAAAACTCCTTTGGAATAGTGATTTTGAGAAGAAAAAGTAGTAAAAATACAACCCTAAACAGGTAGATAAAAATCACAAAGGCTATTAAGTTTCTTACATGAAAATTAAAAGTTATTTTAACTCCACAATTCTGTGTGCGGTGATTTTTGGCTGGTGTGGCCAACTGCAGGCTCAGACCTCCTGGAGCGCCTTCAATGATTTTTGGCTCAATGTTCCTGCAACAGGTGGGAATGGAAATTTCACGCGAACCGACTGGATCAATAATGCGGGTATCTTTCCTTATGACACTGGTTTGACCACTCCGAACGCATGGAGCTACGCCGGCGGTAACTTCAATGGTGTCGGCGCGCCATCGGCCGTCGGAACCTACGTGTCGGGGGACAATTTACTTTCCCTCACATCCGGCGGCAACTTTGCAGGCCCCGGAGCCAGCTACCTGTTGGGGGGACAGGACTACCTCATCGGCTACAACGACAATTACGGCAAAGCGGGTCTACCGAACGCTCAAAGTGTAATCGGAAAATACACCAAGGAGTGGTTCGAGGGCTCGCCCAACTACACGGCCAATACTGGAGGCGTGAACAACAAATATCTCTGGCTGCAGGGAACCGGGCTTTCGTCCTCCACCGATGGGTTGGGAGCTTTGTTGACTTGGACCGCCCCCACGGCGGGTACCTACACGTTTAGCGGTTCCTACGTCAACGGAAACTACAGTCCGACCTCGTCGACCACCTTCGCGATCGTGGACAACAGCAGCGCCACCCTATTAGCCAGACAAACCCTGCCCGTCAGCTCCGCCGTTTCTACCTTCAACTTTTCGAAAACTTACAACCAAGGCGATGTGGTTCAGTTCCAAGTGGGAAACAGGGACTCGGGGCAGGGAAGTCCCCTTGGACTTGAGGTGAACATCATCCCCGAGCCCTCTTCCGGCGCGCTACTCACGGCTGGTTTGTGCGCCCTCATGCTGATCCGTTTACACCGACGGCTAAGAGGAATCGATATCTAGATTCCGCCCTTTTTGTTTCATCTCCGGCAGTTGAATCCTATAATTCGAGGGTGCGATCCCCTCGATCGGATGATGGAGTATCTAAAATTCGCATTCCCTGATCGGTCGATCCAGACCATTGGCCATGACAAGGTCTCCCAAATTTCATTTACCAAACATGCAACAAACATTTTTGCATTGAAGGGTAAATTTATGTGATTATGACGAATTTGATGTGTTAATAAAGTTCTTGAGACCAGTTATTTGCGTCTTTGATATTGAAAAAATAGGTAATAAAAAGAACTTAAACAGGTAGAGAAGGAGACAAAGTTGCACTAAACGTATATTAGACAAATCCTATGAATTGGCGTCCTTACCCATCTCCTTGGTTGCAAGTTTGTTTCGCATGCTTTTCGCTTCTTGCCCTCCCAGTCTCGGGGTTCACTAGCACCCCCCTCACTTACAGTGCTTTTAAGGATTTCTGGTGGAACAAGTCTGACAATGCTGATCTTTGGACCAAGAAAGAATTGGCGTTGTCTCAGGGTAATCGCGGCACCGGCACCACGCCCAACGAGTGGAGCTACGGCTTGGTGAACTGCACGGGCGGACAACCCAACGACCCTTATCCGAAGACGATTGACGGCCAGCAGGAAGGTGCATTTGAAAACGGCATGAACCGAGACACTTGGAACCAGTTTTGGGACATCGCCCAAGATGGTCAGATGTTTGTGGTGGCGGGGGATCCGCTGGTTTTTCTTTACCGCAAGGAGGGCGTGGATATCGGATTTTTTGATCGCGGGTGGTATGATCTTGCCCCTGGCTACGACGGCAAGGGCGCCGGTCGGAATCTGCTAACCAACGCCGACCACAGCAACAGCCGCTATCTTTACCTGAAGCCAAACTTTGACGCGCCGAACGATGGCGTGGCCGCAGCGGTGCGCTTCACCGCACCGTCGGCGGGGACCTACCGGTTGCAGGGCGAATTCCTGCCGGGTGGCAAAGCGCCGGGCAAAGTTTCCGTGGCGATCGTCAAGACCGGTGCCAAGGACAATATCGTTCTTCCACGAACTCTCCTCGACGATGACGGGGATTGGTTGCCGTACGACAAGACGGTCACGCTGGATGCCGGGCAGTCCGTCACGTGGTTAGTGGGGTCAGGCGGGGATGGCGGCCCAGCCGACATGGTGGCGCTGGAGGCGGAAGTGACTTTGATGGACAAGGCCAAGGACTCCAAAAAGAAGGAGCCCAAATCATGAGCCTCGCTGGCATTCTTACCCGTTGGGGAATAGTCCTGATTTTGGCCATCGTCGGGGTGCATTCGTCCCAGGCCCAATCTTCTGTTTCCAAGTGGAACGCCCATCATGATTTTTATTTTGATTCCACCAGCACCGCCAATAACGCACCAGCCTGGGCGGGGGCGAAAGTACCATCCGCCGCCGGATCCGCTTGGGGTTATTACGGGGCCAATGCCAACGGCAACGGCTTTCCGACCCAAATCGGCTCGTATTTTGGAACCCCCAGCCTGTATCCCATGGCCAACCACAATCCCGCGGGGGGCGGGGCTCCGGCTGGTGATCAGAAGGATGCCTACGATGCTGCGGATGGCGCCAACTTCGCCCGCTACGCGCGCCAATTTGAGGGGAAGACCTTCAGTTTGGGAAGTTTCAACCGCCCCTGGTTTGATGGGGCACCTGGCTACCCGGCCGGTGGCGGAGCGGTTTGGTTGCAGGCGGCCTGGCTGGATAATCCCGCGGCCGAGGGCCTGGCCACGGTCCTGACTTGGACCGCGCCCTCGGCTGGCAACTTCAGCTTTAGCGGTTCCTTTCAGATCGGCCAAAACGGGGAAAATTCGGCCGCCTCGACCGCCATTGTGGCCAGCACGGACGAGGTTCTTTTGGCCCGATCCACCCCCGCGATGGGCAGTAACCAGCCTTTTAAGTTCGAGAAGACTTTCAAAAAGGGTGACACCGTCCAGTTTCAGGTGGGAACGGGCGGCAAAATCGGGGCGGCGGTGGGATTGAACGTGGAAGTGACATCGTCGGTCAAAGATAGTGGGACCAAACAGAGGGAGTCTAAATCATGAGGACAAACCTACTTTCGATCTCTTTTGCGCGCGTGGCCCCGGCCTTCTTTTTGGCTCTGGCCGGCTCGATCCTTTCACCCGCCGCTCAAGCCCAAGTCACCAATTGGAACGCGGCCAGGGACTTTTATTTTGACTCAACCAACTATGTGCAAAGGGGTGGCTCTTGGGCCGGTGCGAATGCGCCTTCCGCGGCCGGTCAGGCTTGGGGTTACTACGCCGTCAACGCCAACTGGCATGTTGAATATCCCAAAGAGATCGGCGTTTATTTTCCTCCGGGCGCGGATCAAAATAAAAATCAGTCTCTGATCCCACTGGCCACCTACCAGCCTCTCGGGGCAGGTCAGGGGAAGCTAGCCAGTGACGATGCCTTCGAAGCCATTGGTGGAGCGGGTCTTGCTGTTTATGCGCTCAATCCCAGCGTCGGGGTTGGCAGACCTTTTGTGGGCTACTACTCCCAAGCATGGGGAGACCCTAGTACTTGGACCGCCTCTCCCGGGTACGGCACCCCCTACGAAAACCTTGGAGGTTTGATCCTGCAGTCGTCTTGGTTGAATGGCACGGAGGCGTCAGGTGGGGAGGGCATTTGCACGCTGGTGACCTGGAAGGCTCCGAGTGCCGGCACCTACGACTTCACTGGATCCTTCCTTGTGGCCAATAACAACGGACCGAACCCAGTCAACGGGGCCCAGACCTCGCTTGCGATCGTGGACAGCCAGGGGGGGACTCCTCTCCCCAGAACCGTGGTTCTGCAAGGAACCTATAACCCCTTTACTTTCCGGAAAATTCTCAACCAGGGTGATGTTGTCCAATTTCAGGTGGGCACGGCCTATCAGTTGGGGGCGATGGTGGGGTTGAATGTGGACGTGAATCTTGTGCCGGGGTCGATCACTTCCTGGAACGCTTTGCGGGACTTTTATTTTGACTCAACCAACTATGCGCAAAACGGTGGCTCTTGGGCCGGTGCCACCAACCCGTTGGCGACTGCCGGAGGCTCCGCTTGGGGCTACTATGCGGCCAATTGCAACAAGGACGGCGAATTCCCCTCTCAAATTGGTACATATTTCCCTTCGGGCAACAATACGGCTGCGAATCAAGTTCTTTATGCGTTGGCAAATTACCAACCCTTGGGGGCCGGCCAAGCTCAGATTGCTGGGGGGGTGGACGGTAGCGGGGATGCGTACGATCCCACCGGCGGTTTTGGATTTGCTCGCTATGAAGACAAGTTTGATTGGAAAGTGTCGTTAGGTGCTTTTGCCAAGCCGTGGTTCGATGGAGCTCCGGGCTTCAGCACGGATGCCAAGGGGGGGATTTGGATGCAGGCGGGGCTAAGCAATCAATCCGATCGCGAAGGTATCTGTCCGGTGGTCACGTGGACCGCGCCCGTTTCGGGCATCTACGACTTCAAAGGTTCTTTCCAAATCGGAAACAACGGGAGTGGCGCGGGGGCTTCGATTGCGATTGTGGACAGCCGGGGAGGTGCTCCATTGCCCAGGCTCTCCGCGGTGATGGGGATGGACTATCCTTTTAGCTTTCGAAGGGTCTTGTCTCAGGGGGATGTTGTCCAGATTCAGGTGGGGAGCGATTATAAGATCGGTGCCGCCGTCGGGCTGAATGCCGATGTCACCCTCGTACAAGAAGTTTTGAACAATGCCTATCGCGACTTTTACCTATCGCCCACCGCCTCGGGCTGGACCGGTGCAACCAACCCCTCGGGTGCCAAGACCAATTGGGGCTACTATGCGGCCAACGTAAACGGATACGAATTTTTTCCGACTAACATCGGCTCCTATTTCACGCCGGATCTTTCCGGAAGCGGCAGTCAGAGTCTTTACAAGTATTCAAGCGCTTCTCCATTAGGGTCAGCTACTCCTGTAGGTGTGTCTGGTTTTACAGCTGCTGGGGGAGCTAACTTTGCTTACTATTCTGACATATATGGATGGACTTCAAGTTTGGGGCGGTTTGAAAGCTCCAGCGGTTGGTTCGACGGAGCTCCAGGGTATTCTCAAGGGTTAAGCAACTTAATTTGGATGAAGGCTGGGCTTGGCGGTCAAGCCGATCGTCCAGGAATTGAAGGAATCGCCCCGGTCCTGGCCTGGAAGGCTCCTTCCTCTGGCTCCTACACCTTCACCGGGCGGTGGGTAGCTGGAAACCAGTCCGGCAAAGGTGCTTCGGTGGCCATTGTTGACAGCTTGAACGGTACACCTCAATCCCGAACCAGCTTGGCGCCTAATGAAGTGAATAGCTTCAGCTTTACCAAGTCATACAGCGCTGGCGATGTGGTCCAGTTTCAGGTCGGCAGTGATTTCAAGACTGCCAATGCGGTGGGCCTCGATCTCAACGTGAACCAAAGAATTGATTCCTTGATCAATCTTACAGGATCGACCGCGCTGGCTTTCTCCGGCTCCGGGGTCACGCCATCCTTGACCGTCCTGGGCTCGTCTAATTCGCCAACCTATTCGTACGTTGGCGTGGATGGAACAACCTACGGACCCTCCAGCAATGCCCCAACGGCCCGGGGTCGGTATCGGGTGACTGCCACGACGGCTTCAGAGGACGCCTGGTCCAGTTCCATCCATAATTTCGAATACAGCGTGGGCACCTTCAACGCCTTCAAGGATTTCTGGTGGAATCGTGCTCCCGGTTTGGCGGACTGGACGGATCCTGTTCAGGCGCTGGCCCAGGGGCGGAGTCAGGCCACCCCCACAACCATGAATGGGTGGAGTTACGGTTCCATCAATTGTACGGCGGCAAATATCACGGATGCGAACGTGAACCGAAATTTCCAATCCTTGGGTGGATCCTCCTACAGCGATGCGGGTCCGAGCTGGTCTTACAACAGTGGGGATGGCTCCCGGTCCGGCACACAGGTCAGCTGGTCTGCCTCCAATCGCGCGAACGGATATCTCGCCCTCACTCCCAGCGCCGGAGCTGGGAGCGCGGATGGCTTGGCCCCGGCCTTGCGGTGGACTGCCCCGGCGGATGGTAAGTACCGTTTCAAAGGAGAGTTTCGTTCCCAATCAGGAGCTATGAATGTGGCGATCCAAACGCTGGGTAACCCCGACTTGGATGACAACGCCACCTTTTTGGACCGCACCACCGTTGCGGCCGGTGCCTCGCAGGCTTTCGACACGGTGCAGGATGTTGTCGCAGGTCAGACCGTCACCTGGGTGGTGGGATCGGACGGAGCGTCAGACGGAGACGTGATGTTGCTGTCGGCCAACGTCGATCAGGTAACGCCCCTCACGATTTCGGGAGTGGTGGTCGCCAACAAGGATTACGATTGCTCGACTTCGGCGACCCTCTCGGGCACGTCCACCTTAGTCGGGGTGTTGCCCGGGCACGATGTATCCCTCACCAATCTGGCCGTGGCGTTTAACTCTGCCAATGCGGGCATCCAGGGAGTCACCGTCACCGCCGGGCTCACCGGTGCCGATGCGGCTATATACACATTGTCTATGCCGACGGATGTGACGGGACTGATCAGCAAGGCCACGCCGACGATTTTCTCGGCTCCGACGGCCACCGCCATCACGCAAGGGCAAACACTGGCGTCTTCCATCTTGTCGGGTGGTACAGCGAGTGTGGGGGGAACCTTCGCTTGGACGACCGATTCCACCGCCCCTGGCTCCTCGGGAAGTTATCCGGTGACCTTTACCCCGACAGATGGTGCCAATTACAACACCGCCACCACCTCGGTGAGCGTGACTGTGAACTCGGCGGCTCCCACGGGGGCCTCATTTACAAGCTGGAGGGGAAGCTCTCCCGCGTCGGCCGCCTTGTTGCAGAACTACGCCTTCGGGGCAGCTTCTCCCAGCTCGACGCTCAGTCAATCGAGCCTTCCCTCGTCGGCTGTGGTCAGTGAGAAACTGGTTCTGACCTACTACGTTCGCCAAGAGGCGACGAATCCCAATCTAGTGGTTCCCCAGTTGAGTACCGATCTGGCCTCCCCCGGCAACTGGGCTGACTTAGGCAGCAGCAGCATAGCGACGATCAGCACCGACAACGTGGATGGAGTGCAGGTGGTCAAAAAAACCGCTTCAGTTCCGGTGGATTCGACCCCCCGAAAATTCCTGCGTCTAAAAATTCAGGAATAACGGATCGCTTTGCTTCAAGCCGCATGTGGCCTCGGCCAAGAAAAGGTTGCTGATCGTGGGGAAAAAGGTGGGAGGAGCTCGGCCTCATTTCTACAGTAGAGGCATGTCCAACTCCACAGGCACTAAGTCCAAGCGCTCGCTCACCTCGAAGAAGGAGGACTTCGGATCCATTCTGAGGCTTCCAATCTTGCCGGTCCTAGCCACGATTCCGAACGAGAAAACCGCCCTTCATGTGGCGGAAGCTTTTCAAAAGGCTGGGTTGCCACAGATCGAAATCACTTTTCGTTCTCCGGCTTCTCCCGCGGCCCTACAAGCCGTTGTCCGTGAATTTCCAGAAATGGTAGTGGGAGCGGGGACATTGCTGACTCCGGCGCAAGTGGATCAGGCGAGGGATGGGGGAGCCCGGTTCGGGGTCGCGCCGGGGAGCAATCCGAGGGTGCTAGCCGCAGCCCGCAAGGCAGGCCTGCCCTTTCTTCCTGGGGTGGCCACGCCCACGGAGATCGAGGTGGCCTTGGAGTTGGGTTTCCTTTGGCAGAAAATTCCCGGGGTGATGGGGAATTTGAGGCCTTTTCTGGATTGGTTGCGTGGCGCCTACGGACACACCGGCCTGCGCATGGTTCCAGCCGGTGGCACAACGATCGACATCCTTGCGCAGAATTTGGACCATCCCCTGATCGGGGCGGTGGCAGGAAGTTGGATTATGCCATCGGAACTCGTCCGGGATAAGAAATGGGATGCCATCGGGGCCTTGGCGGCCCGATCTGTTCAGGTAGTTCGCGACCTCGAACAGCGGAAGAGGTCTGGAGGATAGGATTAAAAAAGCAAAGGGGTGCGCTCTAGGGGGTTGGTAACGGGGAGCGTTTGGGTTTCTCCTTCGAGGTGAAAGTGGTGTTTGTGCGAAGGAAAACAGGTAGAGGGAAAACCCGCCTGCCGAAAGACTAGGAAGATGAATTGGGATGTGTATGGAGGCTGCACGGCCGAGGGCTCTCTACGGAACCCCTCATGAGTAAGTCCTCCTTTCATGTGGCGGTGACGGATTTCACCTTCGGAGATCTGGCTATTGAGCAGTCTGTGGTGGAGGCGGCGGGAGGCACCATCGTTTCGGGGCAGTGCAAAAGCGAGAAAGAGGTCGCCAAGATGGCGGCTGGGGCGGATGCCGTGATCGTTCAGTTCGCCCCCTGCCGGCAGGAGGCGATTGGGGCTTTAAAAAAAGCTAAGGTCATTGTGAGATACGGCATCGGGGTAGATAACGTGGATTTGGCATTTGCCCGATCTAAAAAAATCCCGGTCTGTAATGTTCCCGACTACTGCTGGAACGAGGTGGCAGATCATACCTTGGCCATGATCCTTGGCCTGACCCGTGGGGTTGTGGCGAACGCTGAGGTCTGTCGGCAGGGGTTCTGGAAGCTGGGTGTTGGATTGGCTGACATGCGTTGTTTGGCCGATATGCAGGTGGGCGTGGTGGGGTTCGGCCGGATCGGCAGGGGCGTGGCGACGCGGCTGAACTCTTTTGGTTGTACCGTAAAGGTGTACGATCCTCTCGCTCCCGAAACGGTGATCCGAAAAGCCGGCTTCTCCTCCTGCTCACTGCCGGCCCTGTTGAAAAGCTCTGATCTGGTGACTCTACATTGTCCGAGCTTGGAATCCACCCGTGGGATGGTCGATCGGAAGGCATTCGCTGCGATGAAGGAGGGAGCCTTATTGGTGAACACTTCGCGTGGGGACCTGGTGGTGACGGAGGATTTGATCGATGCGCTGAAATCAAAGCGGTTGGCGGGAGCCGCCTTAGATGTGACCCATCCGGAGCCCCCGCCGGCGGACAGTCCCTTGAGGTCCCTCCCGAATGTTATCCTGCACTCCCACGTCGCTTCAGCCAGCGCTGCTGCCGTGCGACGTTTGCGGGAAACCGCCAGCCGTTTGGCGGTGGACGGTGCTTTGGGCCGAACTCTCGTGAACGTGGTCAATCTCGGCAACTAATTCCATGAACCGTGTGCAGGTAGACGAGCTGGAGGGTTTCTGCCTCGCTGCTTTAGAAAAATGCGGGGTAGGAAAGGAAGACGCGGCCAAAACGGTTCAAGTTCTGCTGACGACGGATCTTTGGGGCGTTCACACCCATGGAATCAAGGCATTGCGCGGCTATGCAAAGAGGTTGCGCGGAGGCGGCTTGAATCCCCAAGGGAGGCCCAAGGTGGTGGCTGAAGGGCTCTCCTGGGCGAGGGTAGACGGAGGATCGTCCCTTGCGATGGTGACGGGGCTTTTCGCCATGGAGAAAGCGATGGAGAAAGCACGGCAGACAGGCGTTGCAGTGGCAACCGTCTTCAACAGTTGTCATTTTGGAGCGGCTGGTTACTACACCCATTGGGCGGCACGGCACGGTTTTTTGGGAATGGCGGTGGCCAATGATGTGCCCTCGGTGGGTATGCCTGGGGCCTGCGGCCCTTTGCTGGGAACCAATCCTTTCGCCTTTTCCGCTCCGGCGGCAGATGGGAAGCCGATGAATCTGGATTTTGCCACTTCGGTTGTAGCCGGGGGAAAAGTGTATCGGTTGTCCCGAGAAGGAAAGCCAACCCCGGAGGGTTGGCTGGTCGATCTGCAGGGTCAACCGACGCGGGATGCATCCCTGTACCCTGATCGCGCCTCCATTCTTCCCATGGCGGGTCACAAGGGGTACGGGCTTTGTCTTTTGGTGGAGACACTATCGGGAGTCCTGACTGGTGCTCGCATGAGGGAAAAAGTCGGGAGCTGGATGAAGGATCCGCCAGAACAACCCACCGGGCACGGTCACTTCTTTCTCGCCATCCACGCGGAAACGATCTGTCCGGATTTTGGCAAGCGGGCGGCCGAGCTTTCCGCGGGTTTACGATCTTTTCCCGTAGCTTCTGGGGCCTCGCCGATGCTAATTCCTGGGGATTTGGAGCGGGCGAATGAAACCAGGGCACGGGCAGAGGGGTTAGACCTTCCCCTGGACGTGCGGGAAAGTTTGGCGGGTTTGGCAGAGGATTTGGGGCTGAAGGCGCCTAGGGGTTGCTTATGAAAAAAGTTCAGCCCGGAGTCGTCTGTTTTGGGGAAGTGCTGCTGGCCCTGTCTACACCTCATCACCAGCGTTTTGAGCAGGCACACCATTTTGACCTCACTTATACGGGGGCAGAGGCGAACACGGCCTTGGCCTTGGCGCGGTGGGGAAATCGAAGCCGGGTGGTCACGCGGGTGCCGGCGCATGCCTTGGGTCAGGCGGCGGTCAATGGTCTGCGTCGTTATGGGGTGGATACGGAGTTCATACTGCGGGGAGGGGAAAAGCTTGGACTTCTTTTTCTCGAGGTGGGTTTGGCTCAGCGGCCTTCGCAGGTTTTGTATGATCGGAAAGGTTCGGCTTTTGCGGAACTCAAACCCGGGATGGTTCCTTGGAAAGAGGTTCTTAGCGGTTATCACTGGTTTCACTGCTCGGGAACGGCACCGGCTTTTGGCCCAGGGGTAGAGGCTTGTTTGCAGGAGGGGCTCAAAGTCGCCCGTCAGATGGGGTTGGGAACCAGCATGGACTGCAACTACCGCAGCACGCTCTGGGACGCTAAAGATGCGAAGAAGGCCTTTTTGAAGTTGGTACCCGGGCTGGACCTTTTTTCCGGAAGCATCCACGACCTGAAGAATTTCTTTGATGCTCAAGGAGCGGAAGAGCAGGCGGCGGCCACGTTTCGAAAAAAACTTGGGGTGGTGCGGGTGGCTTTGACCCAGCGGCAAACGGATTCCCAAGGGGTAGAAAAGTTTTCTGGGATGTTGCATGGAAAAGATTCTTTTCAGCGGAGCCGTGTGCACGCTGTGTCTCCCCTTGGCAGGATTGGATCGGGGGACGCCTTCATGGCTGGTCTGATCCACGGGGCTTTGGCCGAGTGGCCGGAGGAACGGATGATCGAGTTCGCGGCGGCATCCGCATGCCTAAAGCAAACCGTGATGCACGATCTGCCCGTTTTTAGCGCAACGGAAATTGAGGAGTGGATTTTGCGCGGATCAGGAGGAGGAGTCCGCCGGTGAAGTCCGGCACTTCATCCTTGGGGATCTGGCCCCAGGAGGTCCGTTTTTTTTCCAAAGATCTAACACTACTTTCCCCGATCGTTGCCAAAAGCCTCGAATTTCCCGCTGGTCAGATTTCCTCCTGGTTCTCGTCCTATCGAGGATGCGGCATTTATGTCTGTAAAGGCCCCGGTTCCATTCTTGGGCGGATTGGAGGAAAGGTTTATGTTCTTAAGCCAAGGGATCTTGTCCTGATTCCCCCGGGGGCTCCGGTGTGTTGGTTTGCGGAAACGACCGACGCCAGTCTTCTGGCCGTTCACTTCCTTCCCTCTGTTATGATGGTGGATATGAACACCCGGGAGCTGACAGCATTTCTCTCGTCTTTTCGCTTTGGCCGTGAGGAAGAAGTAAATGTGAGATCACTCCCGCGGGAAGCCTTTCAGGCTATCGCCACTCGCCTGCAAACCATGCTGGCTGAACAGGTAAATAATCCTGAAGAGAGGGGGCTGAAATGGAAAGTCTTGTTGGGGGATATTCTTTTGCGAGCCCTCCCTAGCGGATCCAAAGACCGCGTCCGCGGGGAATCCTTTTGGACGGATCAGGCGTGGCAACGGTTGCCCAAGGTTTTGGATTACCTGCACAAGAACTGCCGAGAGGATCTCTACGCCGAAAAGATTTTGAAAGAATTGGGGCTTCCCGGTGATTTTCTTGCGACCGAGTTTCCGGAAATCATGGGTCAAAGGTGGAGTCGGTATCTTTTGGATTACCGGATCCGCTTGGCAGCGGGTCTGCTCCGCCCGAAAAATGCCAGAATATCCTTTGTTGCCCAGGAGTGCGGATTTCCAACGCTGAGCCATTTTAACGCCAGCTTTCGGAAGGTCATGGGAATGGCGCCCCGAGACTTTACTAAAAATTCGGAATCAAGGCTGAGGTCTGGAAACGGTGTTCATAAGCCCTCAAGAATGAAATCGAAAGGCTTTACCCTAGTTGAGCTTCTGGTGACGATCTCGATCATTGGACTGCTGGCAGGGCTTTCCATACCGGCGATCAAGGCTGGTCGGGAAACAGCGGAAGTTGGGGGTTGTATGTCGAATATCCGGCAACTGACGACCGCCATGCTTGCGGTTGCAGCCGACAACAATGGGCGGGTCTTCGCTGGGGATGGCGACAAATCTGGTTGGGCCACATTGTTTGGAGGCGGAACCACCGTGACCAACGGCTTTTTGTGGAGCAACAATTATGTCAAGGACCCCAAGGTTTTTCTCTGTCCGCATGGACGAAAGACCAGCCCTCCTTGGTACGGAAGTCCAGCCTGTCACTACAGCCTCAACGTGAGTCTTCAAACTAATAACGCCGTCTCCAAAGATGAATTTCTTCTCACTCGGATTCAAAATCCATCGAAGGTCATCATGCTTTTTGAAGAGGCTGTTGTTACCCCGGGCCAAGGGCCGGACTGTAGAGCTCTGTTAGATGCCATTCTTCCTGCGGATCAGGGTGACGCCCGGCTTTTCACTCAACAAAGTGGTATGGTGAACCATCGAAAAAAGGGCTGTGTCTCCTTTTACGATGGGAGTGCCCTCTCTCTTACGGCTACTGAATGGCAGGCCATGTTGAATACTCAAAACAAGCGAAAGCTGTACTACGGAGTTCCTTAGGAAACTGATCAGCGGGTAGGTTTACTCCTCTGGGAAAAAGAGGGGAAAATAAGCCAAAAACTGAAAGCATAACTCCCAAGGCCTTCTCCATAGTCCAATAATGATCTCCACAGCCAAGACTAATTGGGAAAGTGCACTCGTTTCCCCCGAATTCCTTCAGGATCCGTATCCCTTGCTCCATCAGATGCGGGAGCAGGAGCCTGTTTATTGGAGCGATTCGATCGGGGGATGGATTCTCACCCGGTATGACGACATCATGGCTACCTTCAAGGATACCGAAAGTTTTTCCAACGAAGGCCGACTGGGGAAAGCCGTGGAGTATCTTCCGCCGGAAAAGCGGGCGAAATACAAGCCTTTCGAGGATCACTACGCCACCAAGGGCCTGCTGCACTCCGACCCCCCCGACCACACGCGGATGCGGAATGTCATCGTCAAGGATTTCACCCCGAATGTGGTGGAGCAGATGCGACCCAACATTCAAAGCGTCGTCAACCATCTGATTGAGGAGGCGGAAAAAAATGGTGGCATGGATGTGGTGCCGGAATTTGCCTCGGCGTTGCCGGTTGGAGTGATTGCGGAAATCCTAGGAGTGCCCCGGGCAGACCGGCATCTCTTCAAGCGCTGGACTGATATGATTCTTGGATTTCAGGGGGTCAACAAACCCAGCGAGGGCGATCTCACGCGAGCGCAGGATGGCCTGCAGGAGATCCGTCCCTATCTGACGAACATGATCGAAGAGCGGCGCAAACAACCACGGAAGGATCTGATGAGCAAGTTTGTCACGGCCATGACGGACGAGGGGCGTATCTCGGAATCCGAGCTCATCAACACCTGCGTCACTTTGTTTACCGCCGGCCATGAAACCACGCTCTCCCTGATTTCCAGCACGATCTACACCCTCCTCAGCCACCCTGAGCAGCTGGCCCTTTTAAGGAAAAATCCAGATCTCCTGAAATCAACCATTGAGGAGTCGCTGCGGTTTGAGAGCCCCGTTTCTCGGCAGACCCGTTTGATGAAGCAGGATGCCGCCCTGAATGGTAAGGCTCTCAAAAAAGGCCAGCTTGTCTTTCAAATGCTCAACGCAGCGAACCGGGATCCGGCCTATTTCAAG
>Ga0187844_10000712_pt1 | contig 25956 bp, 27 predicted proteins | sample SpaLakP09_SKY_50_FD_134517 | JGI IMG/M metagenome (GOLD analysis project Ga0187844, IMG submission 134517) | Oligotrophic lake water microbial communities from Sparkling Lake, Wisconsin, USA - SP09_SKY_50 | ecosystem: Environmental > Aquatic > Freshwater > Lake | place: USA: Sparkling Lake... | reverse complement strand
GGCGTCGGACGCCTGGAGCGCGGTGAGCAGCCGAACGAACTCTTCGATGCTGCGGCCATTGCTCATGGGATAGTAGACCATGGCGCGCAGCTTGCCTTCCGGATCGATCAGGAAGGTGGCGCGGACAGCCGAGGTGTCGGCCGCGCCAGGGTGGATCATCCCGTAGGCCTGGGCCACCTCCATCTTCAGATCCTCGATGATGGGGAAGGGGATTTCGACGCCGAACTTCTCCTTGATGTTCCGGGTCCAGGCCAGGTGAGAGAAGATGCTGTCGATCGAGAGCCCCAGGAGCTCGCAGTTCATGGCGGCGAATTCACCCGCGTGCTTGGCGAAGCCGATGAACTCGGTCGTGCAGACCGGGGTGAAGTCCGACGGGTGGGAGAAGAGGATCAGCCATTTGCCGCGGTAATCGGCCAGGCTGCGATCCCCGTGCGTGGTGCGGGCGTGAAAGTCGGGGGCGGGTTCGTTGAGGCGGGGCAGTCCGGTCATGTCGATGTCTCCTTCAGACGCCCTATTGAACACTTACATACACACTTACACAAACTAATAGTTCTTATGGCCAGTGAAGGTTCCGCCTATGCCGAGACGTCAGTTCACAACCAGGGCATATCCGGCCTGTTGAAGGTGGATGACCGTCATCAGGGCAGCGAGATCAACGCTCACGCCCGGTTCGAGGTCGGCTTGCGCGATGCCGTTCCCGGCCATGGCCTGGCCGCACAGCCGAACCTGGACGCCGGCGGCGATGAGGCTGCGGATCAGGGCGCTGTTGGGGTTGGCGTCGCCCTTGCCCCGCGCGGCCCAGGCGGCGTCGGACAGGACCGCAGGGGTGGCGGCGCCGTGCAGGACGACCACGATCTGACGATGGTCGGCGTCCACGCCGCCCGCCGCCAGCATATTCGCCAGCCGTGCGACGCGATCCAGTCCCTTCAGCGGCTTGTCGTCCGGACCGCCCTGGGAAACGTCGAAGATGACCCGATAGACGCGCGACGGATCCGGCTGTTCGCCGGCCTCGGGCAGGGGCTTGAAGCCGCCGAAGCCTGAGACAGCCTGGGCGAAGCTCGGGGAGGCCGCCAGGGAGGCGGCCAGGGACAGGGCGAGGAGGAGGGTTTTCATGGCGGGTTCCGGTGTGCGGGCGCTGGGGGTCAGGGACGGCGGGCGACGAGATCGATCAGGGCGGACCGGCCGCTGTGGCCGGCGCCTTCGGAGACGTCGCTGTCGTGGCTTTTCAGACGCAGGATGTCGAAGTCGGCGAAGGCGTCGCGGAGCAGCGCCTCGGTGTAGAGGTTCTCGACCTGCCCCGGACCGCCCGTTCCATAAGCGATCTGTTCCGGCCGATAGCCCTGCAGCAGGATCAGGCCGCCAGGTTTCACGGCCGCCTTCATACGCTCGAAAAGTCGGTCGCGCTGGGGAGGCGGGGCGAACTGAATGAAGACGGCGACCACGACGTCGAACGCATCCTGCGGCCAGGCCCAGGTCTCGAGGTCCGCCAGCTGGGCGTCCAGCGCGACCCCGCGTCGCTCGGCCAGGGCGAGGGCCTTCTCGATCGCGCGTGGGGCGATGTCCGTGGTCGTGACAGTCAGGCCCTGTTCGGCGAGCCAAACGCCGTTTCGTCCCTCGCCGTCGGCGACCGCCAGAGCGGTCATGCGGGGCTGGAGCCGCGCGATCTGAGCGGCCAGGAAGGCGTTGGGCGTCTCGCCGAACAGATAGTCCTGGCGGTCATAGCGGCTGTTCCAGAAGTCGCAGGCGGCGACGGAGTCCATAAGGTCTTCCTTCATATGATGAGGACGCTGGCAGGCAGATCGGTCTCGCCAGGCGTATGGTCGGCGAACCAGGATTCAAGCGCGCCCACAGTGTCGATGTCGAGCGTCCGGCGGTCTCGCCCGTAATGTTCGGGCACCCCCTGGGCGGTGACGAAGGCCACCGGATAGTCCGCCTCCGGCTCGACAGGGCGGTCCCCGACCAGTAGGCGGTCGAGGCGCTGCCCCTTGGGATTCTCCAGCTTCACAAAGGCCGTGAGGCCCCGGCAGCGTTTGATGTAGCCGCCCATCTGCTCATACGGGTCGGCGGCGAAGGTGCGCTCAAGATTCTCTTCCAGCATCGCCTTCAACTCGGCTCCGGTCAGCGTCGTGAGCGAGATGGGCGGGTTCATCGGCGCCATATTGTAGAGGTCGCCCAGAGTGACCGGACCCGGCGCGACGGGCGCGCCGTAGCGCCAGCCGTTCGAGAAGGCGACGTCCACGCCCGCCGCCTGCGCCGCCGCCGCCAGCAGGACGTCGTCCATCGGCGCGCTGGCCATGGCGTAGCGGTGAAGGGGGATGGCCGTGCGGCCGATGACGCGCGCCAGACGCTCCCGCTCGGGAGCCAGGGCCGTCTCCACCAAGCCGGCGACTTGATCGTCTTCGGGGCCGGCGTCCACGGCTATGAGCCGATGGCGGCGCAGGGACAGGCGGCCCTCTGCAATCTCCAGGTCCAGCCGGCCGATATAGGCGCCGTGGCAGCCGGACTGGATGATCAGGGTGTCGCCGACGCGGGCCGGTTCGTGCAGGCGGTTATGGGTATGGCCGCTCAGGATCACGTCGATGCCCGGTGTTTCCGCGGCCGACTTCAGATCCTGCGGAAAGCCCAGGTGCGACAGCAGCACGACCAGATCGACCTTTTCCTCCTGGAGCCGATGCAACTGTTCTCGCGCTTCGGCCACCCCCATTTCAAACCGCACGCCTTCGGAGAAGGCCGGGGGCATGGTTTTGTCGACGATGGGGCAGGCCAGGCCGATCACGCCGATCCTCAGACCGCCGCGCTCGAACACCCATCGCCCGTCGAACACCGGCGCGCCGTCGTCCTTGCGAAAGACATTGGCGGCCAGGACGGGATACTCCAGTCGCGCCGCCAAAGCCTTGAACCCCGCCGGGCCATAGGCGAACTCCCAGTGCGCCGTCATGGCGTCGATCTTCAGGGCGTTCATGATCGGAACCAGCGCCTCGCCCCGGCTCGCGACGGCGACCCGCGTGCCATGGAAGGTGTCGCCGTTATCCAGGGTCAGGCACGGACCTTCGGCGCGCGCCTCTTCGAAGAGACGGGCGATGCGGGCGACCCCGCCCAGCCGCTCGACCCGCCAGCCGCCTTCGGTGCGCACCAGTTCGGGATGCGGCTCGAGATAGCCGTGCAGGTCGTTCAGCTGGAGCAGGGTCAGGGTGGTCATGGTCAGTCTCAGCGCAGCGGTTGTCCGGAGCGGATACGACCGATCACGGCTTCGAGTTGCGCCTGGGGCATGCCGCCGGGGATCAGATTGCCGTTGATGATGAAGGCGGGCGTGCCCTGCAGGGCCAGGGCCGCCGCTTCTCGGCCGTTTCGGTCCAGCACCGCGTCGATGTCTGCGCGGTGATCGGCCAGGTCCTGATTCAGGCGCGTCATGTCCACGCCGGCCGACTGGACCAGACGCGTGATGTCCGCCTGGTCGCCGATGCGCGACGGCGACAGCATGAAGGCGTTATGGACGGCCTCGTATTTGCCCTGATAACCGGCGGCCAGGGCGGTCCGGGCGGCGGTCTCCGAGACGTCGCCGAAGATCGGCCAGTCCTTGTACAGGACGCGCACCTTGGGGTCCGCCTTCAGCAGGCCGTCGATCTCCGGCTGCATCTTCTTGCAGTAGGGGCAGTTGTAATCGACGAAGCCGATAATGGTCACATCGGCGTTCTGGGCGCCGATGAAAGGCGCTGCCGGGTCGCGCAGAAGCTCGTTGAAGCCGACCTGGGCGATGGGCGGCATGTCTTGTCCGGAGGCGGCGGAAGGGCTGGCGGGCGCCGCGCCGTTGTCGGCGTCGGCGGGGCCGCAGGCGGCGAGCGCCAGGACGGCGGCGAGGGCAGGGGCGAAGGTGCGGTTCATGGAAGCTCCGTGAGGCGAGGGGTCAGTGCAGACGCGCGATTTCGGTCGCGATCTGTTCGGGGGCGATTTCCCCCATGTGGGCCTTGGCCAGACGGCCGTCGGCGTGGAGGAACAGGGTCACCGGAATGCCGGCCGTGCCGTAGTGGCGCGGCACCGCCATGGCCTCGTCAAACAGGACATGGTCGAGGGCCAGCCCCTGGCTCTGCAGAAAGGCGCGAACGCCGGCTTCGCCCTCGCCCTGGTTGACGAAGAGGAAGCGCACATTCGGATGGGCTTTTTCGGCCTGGGCTAAAGCCGGCATCTCGCGCCGGCAGGGCGGGCACCAGGTGGCCCAGAGATTGATCACCGTGGGCCGGTCGCCCGGAGCGGATAGATTGACGGGCGGGGCGTCCATCGCGGCCAGCGTCAGGGCGGGCGGCGCCATGGGCTGCGTCGCCGAGGCCAACTGATGGGCGGTGGTCCAAACCAGGGCGCTGGCCAGCACAGGCGCAATGGCCCAGGCGCGTTCGCGCGTCGTGCGCAGCAGCAGGATCGTGGTCAGGATCACGGCCGGCGCGACCCAGATCCAGCTGAACCCGCCCTGCCAGATCGCGAGCGCTCGCCACGGGTCGGCCCCGAAATACTCCCAGTGCGTCGCCACGTGACCGAGGCGGGCGGCGGCCAGACCGCCGAAGACCAGAACCGTGCTCCACAGATTGAAGCGCGGGCTGACCCGGCTGGCCAGCAGTCCGGCGCCGATCATGAAGACGAACACGCCCGCGATGATGGCGAACCGCTCTCCCGACAGGACGAGCGGGCCCAGGGTGATGGCGTTCATGCGGCGGCTCCGGCGCTCTGCAGGGCGGATGCGACATCTTGGGCCGACATCTCTCCGATCAGTCGGCTGCCCGGCGCCTCGGTGGCCGAGGGCGACAGGAAGATCATTGTCGGCGGCCCGACCACCCCGTGCCGCTCAAGAAGCGCGCGCGCCTCGGGCGTGCTGCGCGTGACGTCGACCTTGATGAGGTCGGTGTTCGAAAGGCCGGCGATGACGGCGGGGTCCTCGAACACCGTCCGCTCGATCACCTTGCAGCTGACGCACCAGTCAGCGGTGAAATAGACCAGGGCGGGACGTTCGCGCGCGCCGGCATCGGCGACGGCGCGGTCCAGCGCCGTCTGATCCAGCACGACCGCCGCGGTTTCGACCGGCGCGGCGGCTGCGACTCCGGCGGGACGCGCTAGGGGCTCAAGCGGACGCCAAGGGTCGTCCGCCCCGAGACTGAGGCCGACGAGCAGCAACAGGCCCCAGGTCGCGGCCGCCAGGCCGGCGACGCGGGCGACGCCGTTTCTCAGGTTCGGGCTCAGCGGCTGGAACAGGCCGAGGGCCGCCGCCAGACCGAGCGCCAGCGCCGCGCCGAGAGCCAGCGTCGCGTTCGGCGGCAGGATGCGGCTGGCCAGCCACCAGGCCATGCCCAGGAAGATGAAGCCGAACAGCATCTTCACCCGGTCCATCCACGGCCCGGCCTTGGGCAGGAAGCGCGCGCCGACCGTGCCGAACACGATCAAGGGCACCCCCTTGCCCAGGCCCAGGAAGAACAGGGCCGCCGCGCCCAGCCCAACGTCGCCGGTCTGGGCGATGTAGAGCAGGGCGCCCGCCAAGGGCGCGGTGACGCAAGGCCCCACGATAAGGGCGGAGACGAAGCCCAGACCTGCGGCTGAGGGCAGGGACCGCCGGCCATCGCCGCCGTCGCGGGAGAGGCGGCTGGTCCAGGTCGAGGGCAGTTGCAACTCGAAGCCGCCGAACATGGAGGCGGCGAGGATGACGAAGACGACAGCCAGAGCGCCCACGGCCCAAACCGACTGGAGCGCCATCTGCAGGTTCTGTCCGGACCAGGCGGCCGCGACGCCCAGGAGGGCGAAGGCGATGGAAAGGCCGAGCACATAGGCGACCGAGAGCATCAGGCCTCGGCGCGTACCGCGCCCGTCCACGCCGCGTCCGATGACGCCGGCCAGGATCGGATACATGGGAATAATTCGGGCCTTTCGGGAGCTTTCGAGAACGCTTCCGAAATGGGCTGTAAGTTGCTGACGCAAAAGTGAATTCTGTCGAGACCCTTCGGAGCCTTTCGGAGGGTCTTTTTTTCGTGATGCCGACCTGTCTGACGGTATCGCGCTCCGTTGCTCCCATGGATTCCGGCTCATACCGTCTGGGCCACGGCGAGCCGATGACGGTATTCTTTTCAAGCAAGACGCTGAAAAGGCGAGAAAATATCGACCTCGAACCGCCGATTTCCGGGCCTGTCCGGTGCGAGGAGGTTTTACCGTGCTTACCGATGCCGCTCTGAAGAATTTGAATCCTAAATCAAAGCCTTACAAGAGTACCGACAGGGACGGCTTGTACGCCTACATCTCGCCCGGGGGAGCGATCTCGTTCCGCTACGACTATCGCTTCAACGGTCGGCGAGAGACGCTCACCCTGGGGCGCTACGGACGGGGCGGTCTGAGCCTCTCGCAGGCGCGGGAACGTCTGTTCGAGATCAAGCGGACCATCGCGGACGGCGTGTCGCCCGCCCTGGAGAAGCAGCGCGCCAAGCGTCGTCTGAAAGAGGCGCGCAGCTTCGAGCATGTCGCCCAGCGTTGGATGGACACCGCACCGATGGCGGACAGCACACGGAACATGCGCCGGTCGATCTTCAATCGCGAGGTGCTGCCGCAGTGGCGAAACCGCCTGCTCAGCGAGATCACTCCCGACGACATCCGGGCGCACTGCAAGACCATCGTGGACCGCGGCGCGCCGGCGACGGCGATCCATGTGCGCGACATCGTCAAACAGATCTACGCCTGGGCGATCCTGCACGGAGAGAAGATCGACAATCCGGCCGACGGCGTCGGGCCGGCGTCGATCGCGACCTTCCGGCCGCGAGACCGCAGCCTGTCGCCGAGCGAGATCCGCATCATGCTGGGGCTTCTCGGCGAGGTGGCGACGCTGCCGACGATCCGGCTCGGATTGAAGTTCATCCTGCTCAGCATGGTGCGAAAGAGCGAACTGCAGGATGGCGTCTGGCCAGAGGTGGATTTCGAGAACGCGGTCTGGTCGATCCCGGCCGCGCGGATGAAGCGCTCCCGGCCCCACAACGTCTATCTGTCGACCCAGATGCTCGACATCCTGATCGCCCTGAAGACCTGTGCCGGAAACTCCAAATACATCCTGCCGTCGCGCTACGACGCGGACGCGCCGATGTCGCGGGCGACCTTCAATCGCGTGACCTCCGCCATCGCCGAGCTGGCGAAGAAGCGGGGACTGCCTTTGGAGCCGTTCACCGTGCACGACCTGCGACGGACGGCTTCGACCCTGTTGCACGAGATGGGGTTCAACTCGGACTGGATCGAAAAGGGCTTGGCTCACGAGGAGCGGTCGTCGCGCGGGGTCTACAACAAGGCGGAGTTCGAGATGCAGCGACGGCATATGGCGCAGCAGTGGTCGGACGCGGTCGAGGCCTGGGAGGCCGGGCGGACGTTCACGCCGGTGCTCAGTGTGCCGGAGGGAGAGGGACCTCGCTTCGATCCAAAGTTCTGACGGGTCGGCTGACGCGTCGGCGGACATCGGGCGGCGGGGCGCGGCGGATCGGCTGGTTGCGGCGCCGCTCGAGCCACGCCTCGACCTCGGCCAGGTCCCAGACCACGCAGCGGGGCGTCAGAAGGAACCGCTTCGGAAACTCGCCCCGGCGCTCCATCTCCCAGATGGTGCTGTCGGCGAGCGGCACCATCTGGTGCAGTTCAGGTTTCTTGATCGTGCGGCGTAGGGGTGGGCTGGCTTGGGCCATCGAAATCTCCGCTTTGCTGGGAGAATCGAACTCGAAAGATTGCGACAGGCCTAGCCGTATCCTCTCCACCGTAGGCTTGCGCATCCCCTGGCATCAGCGGCTTGAATATTTCCATATTTCGACTAATTCGGAAATATGGAAACCGAAGCCTCGATTCTCGCTCTCGCTGCCTTGGCGCAGTCGACCCGGTTGGAGGCGTTTCGTCTCCTTGTCCGTCACGAACCGGAGGGTCTGCCGGCCGGTGACATCTCCAATCACCTCGCCATCCCGGCCAACACGCTTTCGTCCCATCTGGCCGTCCTAAGCCGGGCGGGGCTGATCCAGTCGGAACGTCGCAGCCGGTCGATCATCTATCGGGCCGACCTGGACCGGCTTCGCGACCTGGTCCTGTTCCTGCTCAAGGACTGCTGTGGGGGCAGGGCGGACCTGTGCGAGCCGCTGTTGGCAGACCTCGCGCCCTGTTGCTCGTGAGGACGCCATGGACATCGTAATCTATCACAACCCCGCCTGCGGGACGTCTCGCAACGCCCTGGAGCTGATCCGCCACGTCGGGATCGAGCCTCATGTGGTCGAATATCTGAAGACCCCGCCGTCTCGCGCCATGGTCGCCTGGCTGGCCGAACGGACCGGCGCCCCGCTGCGCGACCTGCTGAGGGAGAAGGGCACGCCCTTCGCCGAGCTGGGTCTCGAGAACCCCGACCTAACGGATGACCAACTGCTCGATGCGATCGAGGCCCATCCGATCCTGCTCAACCGTCCGATCGTCGTCAGTCCCTTGGGTGTGGGCCTGTGCCGCCCGTCGGAGGCCGTGCTGGACTTGGTGCCGGCCGACGATCTGAAGCCCTTCACCAAGGAAGACGGGGAGGTCGTCATCGACGCCGACGGCCGGCGCGTCGGACGATGACCGACGCGCCCGCCGCGTCGCCGCGCCGCCTGTCGTTCCTCGACCGCTGGCTGACGGTGTGGATTTTCGCCGCCATGGCCGTCGGCGTTCTGCTCGGAACCATGGTGCCGGGCCTGCCCGCCTGGGTCGACAGCCTCTCGGTCGGTACCACCAACATCCCGATCGCCATCGGTCTGATCCTGATGATGTACCCGCCGCTGGCGAAGGTCCGCTATGAGGCCTTGCCGCGCGTGTTCGCCGACAAGCGGGTCCTCGCGCTGTCGCTGGTCCAGAACTGGATTCTGGGTCCGGTGCTGATGTTCGCTCTAGCGGTGATCTTCCTGCGCGATCAGCCGGAATATATGACCGGCGTGATCCTGATCGGCCTGGCGCGCTGTATCGCCATGGTGCTGGTCTGGAACCAGTTGGCCCGAGGCGACAACCAGTATGTGGCCGGTCTCGTGGCCTTCAACTCGATCTTCCAGATCCTGTTCTTCAGCCTCTACGCCTGGCTCTTCCTCACCGTCCTGCCGCCGCTGTTCGGCCTGCAGGGCAGCGTGGTGGACGTCAGCGTCTGGACCATCGCCGGGGCCGTGCTCGTCTATCTCGGCGTTCCGTTCCTGGCCGGTTTCCTGACCCGCCGCAGCCTGATCGCCCGCAAGGGCGCCGATTGGTACGAGCGCCGCTTCCTGCCGCGCATCGGGCCGATCACCCTGATCGCGCTGCTGTTCACCATCGTGGCCATGTTCAGCCTCAAGGGCGGAGAGGTCGTGGCCTTGCCGCCGGACGCCCTGCGCATCGCTATCCCGCTGACGATCTATTTCTTCGTTATGTTCGTCGTCAGCTTCCTGATGGGCAAGCTGATCGAGGCCGACTATCCGCGCACCACGGCCCTGGCCTTCACCGCGGCCTCCAACAATTTCGAGCTGGCCATCGCGGTCGCCATCGCGGCCTTCGGTCTGGCCTCGCCCGTCGCCTTCGCCGCCGTCATCGGCCCGTTGGTGGAGGTGCCGGTGCTGATCCTGCTGGTGTCGGTCGCCCTCTGGATGGGCCGGCGCTGGTTCCCGGACACGGTCCCGCCGGCGGGCGCCGGGTGATGGTGGTCCTGTATCTGATCGAGCCGACCGACGCCGGCCTGATCGCCGCGCTGCGGGCCGAAGGCCTGCCCGCGCCGGACGCCGGCCGCTACTTCAGCGCCGATCACTACGGCGCCGTCGTCGGCTATGTCGGGTTGGAAGGGGAGGGGCGCGACCTGCTGCTCCGCTCCCTGGTCGTGCTCACCGACCGGAAGGCGCGGGGCCTGGGAGCCCGGGTGCCGGCCGCCGCCGAGATCGTCGCCAGTAACCTGGGCGGCGCACGCCTGCATCTGCTCACCACCACGGCCGAACCCTTCTTCGCCCGGAACGGCTACCGGGCCGCGAACCGCCAGACGGCGCCGGAGGCGATCCGGCCGACCCGCGAGTTCGCGGGGCTCTGCCCGGCGTCGGCGGCCTATCTGACCAAGGATCTCTGATGACCTTCGACCGCCTGCGAGCACTGCCCGATCCGGATCATCTGCCGGCCCTGGACAAGGCCTATCTCTCGGCCGATCCGGCCCGCGGTCTGGGGCCGCACGATCATCCGCCGCGGATCCTGCTCCTCTACGGATCGCTGCGCGAACGGTCCTATTCGAGATTCTGCGTCGAGGAGGCGGCCCGTCTGCTGCAATGGATGGGGTGTGAAACCCGCATCTTCGATCCGTCGGACCTGCCCCTTCCGGGCTCGCCCGGCGACGACGATCACCCGGCGGTGCGCGAGTTGCGCGAGCACGCCCTGTGGTCCGAGGGCATGGTCTGGTGCAGCCCGGAGCGGCACGGCCAGGTCTCGGGTCTGATGAAGCTGCAGATCGATCATCTGCCCCTGAGCATGGGCGGCGTGCGCCCGACCCAGGGTCGGACCTTGGCCGTCATGCAGGTCTCCGGCGGATCCCAGAGCTTCAACGCCGTCAACACTCTGCGGCTGCTCGGTCGCTGGTTGCGGATGATCACCATCCCCAACCAGTCGAGCGTGGCCAAGGCCTTCCAGGAGTTCGACGACGCCGGGCGGATGACGCCGTCCGCCTACTATGAGCGCATCGTCGACGTGATGGAGGAGCTGGTTCGCTTCACCATCCTGACCCGGCCCCACGCTGCCCGGCTGGTCGATCGCTATTCCGAGCGCAAGGCGGTCGGAATTCCGATCGACGCCGCAAACGATCTCTCGTCCATCGCGATTGCGCCCCAATCCCGACCAAACGCCTGAATGTCGGTCTGCTTAATGTCGGCAGTCTCGGTCCTGAAGGACTTCGATGACCTTGCAGGCTGAAACCCGGCCGCCGGCGCAGTCGGCCGTCATCCGTGAAAGTTCAGTCTGGAGCGCCTGTAACTGCCGAATCTTCTCCGTGACATCGGCCAGATGCCGTTCCGCGATGGCGTTCGCGTCACTGCAGGTGCGGTCGGGGTGATCGGCAAGGTCGAGGAGCGAGCGGATAGCGTCGAGGTCGAAGCCCAACTGGCGGGCGTGCCGGATAAAGCCGAGCCGGCGTAGTGCGGGTTCGTCGTAGAGCCGACGGTCGCTGGCGGTGCGCGGCGGCTCGGGCAGGAGCCCGGCCTGCTCATAGAAGCGGATGGTCGGCACCTTCACGCCGGTCGCGGCGGAGAGCTTGCCGATGGTCAGATGCGGAGCGGGAGTGAGCGTCATCGGCTGAAAATAGGCGCTTGATCCTCTAGTGACTAGAGGATGTAGACCAGTCTTCATGGACACGAGCGAGACCTCCTGCCGCCCGGCCGCCGGCTGCTGCGGACACGATGTGAAGTTTGACGGCTCCACGCCGGCCTATCGCCGCGTGCTGGTGGCCGTGATCGTCATCAACCTCGTCGGCTTCGTCGCGGTCTTGGCCGGCAGTCTCGCGCAGGGGTCGGCCGCGCTCGCCGCCAACGCCCTCGACTTCCTCGCCGACAGCGTGACCTACGCCGTGAGCCTTTGGGTTATCGGCCGCTCGGTGCGCCTCCGCGCCGGCGCAGCCCTCGCCAAGAGCGCCAGCCTGGTCGTGCTGGGGCTGTCGGTCCTCGGCTTCGCGGTCTGGCGGGCCATGACCGGGGCCGCGCCGGAGGGCTTCGTGATCACGGGCCTGGGTCTGTTCGGCTTCGCCGCAAACCTGGTCGCCGCCACCCTGCTGCTGCGCTTCAGGGACGGAGACGCCAATGTTCGATCGGTCTGGCTCTGTACGCGCAACGACCTGGCCCACAGCCTCGGCGTCGCCGCGGCGGGCGGTCTGGTCTGGCTGACAGGATCGCGCTGGCCGGATCTCGCCGCCGGCGCCCTGCTGGCCTTCATCTTCCTTCAATCCGCATGGTCGATCACCCGTCAGGCGCTCGTCGAGACCCGCGTGAACGCTCGCTCGTCCGCCGCCCTGCCTGGAGCGGGCGCTTGATCCGCCGGGCCCGATCCGGCGTGACCGGTCGTCGCAGCAGGGCGGGCCGGAGCGCGTTCCCGTCGCGCAAGGCCGGGGCGGCCGGAGCAGCGTATTTTGTAACAGATTGCCGATACGGGCGAACGAAAGTATGCAGCCGCCGATGACCTGGTCGATGGTGACATGGGCGAAGTTGATTCTGGCGGTGACCTTCGTCGCCGCCGCCTTCTTCGTCGCGCCCATCGCTGACGCAGCGACCTGCCAGCCCGAACCGCCCGCCGCCCACGCCCTGGTCGATCACGATCCGGCCGAAGGCGACCACACCGGCGGCAAGGACCACGGCATCTGCTCGCACGGCCATTGCCATCATACCGCCGCCGCTCGCACGACGGTCGGTGAGGACCTGCCTCTGCAGGCCTTCGACCGGCCGCTCCACGCGTTGCCCCTGAGCGATCTCTTCGGCTCCATCGCGCCCGACGGACTGAAACGCCCTCCCAGAGCCTGACACGACGACCGCGCTTCCGCGCGGGCTCTCTCGTGTCACTCCGTCTGGAAGATGAATCATGCCTGCCTCATATCGCCGGCCGCCGCGTTTCGCGGTCGGCTGCGCGCTCGCCGCTCTCGCGGCTGTGCTGGCCAGCCCCGCGTGGGCTGACCCTGCGCCTTCGTTCGCCGAGCTCCTCGCCCGGCTAGACCAGACCCCGCTCACCCTGGAAGCCGGCGCGCTTCTGGACGCCGCTGAAGCCCGGGCGCGCCAGGCGCGTGTCCGCCCCAACCCGACCCTCGCCCTCGACGCCGAGAACGCGTTCGGGAGCGGGCCCTTCTCTGGCTACGGCAATGCCGAGACCACGCTCTCGATCACTCAGGATCTTGAGCTCTGGGGTCGACGCACGGCTCGCATCAACGCGGCCCGCGCCGATGCCGGGACCGCCTCGCTCCGACGAGACCTGGCCGTGGTCGACGCCGCCGGACGGTTGGCGCTGGTCTACGCCGAGGCCGAGGCGGCCGAGCGGCGCGCGACCTTGGCCGAGGAGAACCTGAGCCTCACCCTCGCCGACGCCCGCGCGGCCCTGGTGCTGGTGGAGGAGGGGCGCGAGCCGCTTCTGCGCGGCATCCAGGGCGAGAGCGAAGCCGCCGCCGCGCGCGCCGGTCTCGACGAAGCCATCGCCGAACGGGACGCGGCCTTCGCCCGGCTCACGGCGGTGGCCATGCTCGCCGAGCCGGTGACGACCATCGACGTCAGCTTGCTGGACCTCGCGCCGGCGACCGCCCTTTCGCCGACGGACCAGACGCTGACCGTGCGCGTGGCTGAGGCTGAGCGCTCGGCCGCCGAAAGCCGCATCGCGGTTGAACGCACCCGGTCGCGACCGGACGTCAGCGCCAGCATCGGTCTTCGCCGCTACGAGGCGGAAGACGCGACGGCGCTGACGTTCGGCCTCAGCCTGCCCCTGCCGCTGTTCGATCGGAACCGCGGCAACATCGAAGCCGCCCAGGCGGATTTCAGGGCGGCCGACGCCCGGCTGATGACCGCCCGCCAGGAAGCCCAGGCGGACCGGGCCGCAGCACAGGCGCGCCTCCGCGCCTCGGTGAGCCGCGTCAACGCCGCCGACGCCGGGGTGACCTCTGCCGAAGAAGCCTACCGGCTCTCGCGGATCGGCTTCGAGGCGGGCCGGATCTCGCAGCTCGAGCTTCGCGCGACCCGCACCGCCCTGGTCAACGCCAGAACCGCCGCCGTGGACGCCCGCCTCGCCCGGGTCCGCGCGGAAATCGATCTCGCGCGCCAGGACGGCCGCGCCCCCTTCCAAGGAGCCCAATGATGCGCAAGCGCACTTCCAACAAGACCTTGCTGATCGGCGGGGTCGCCGCCCTCGTCATCCTCGGGGCCGGGGGTCTTTACCTCGCCATGGGACGGTCGGATCCGCCCGCCGCCGAAGGCGCGGCGGCTGAAGGCGAAGCCGGTCACGCCGAAGGCGAGGCCGAAGCGCCCGAGGGCTTCGTCGCTCTCAGCGCCGCCCAGGCCCAGGCCGCCAATCTGGTCGTCGTCGGCGTCGGTCGGGGTGGGGGCGCCGAGACCCGGCTCTCCGGTCGCGTCGAACCCATGATCGACGCCCGCGCCGCCGTCGCCGCGTCCGTCGGCGGACGGGTGGAACGGGTGCTGGTGGCGCCCGGCCAGTCCGTTCGGATCGGCCAGCCCCTGGCCAGCCTCGTGAGCGGCGATGCGGCCACCTTCCGCGCCGACGCGGATGCGGCCGCGGCCCAGTCCGAAGTCGCGCGCCAGGCCTATCAGCGCAACAGCAACCTCGCCGACCAAGGGGTCGTCGCCCGGCAAGAGGTCGAGGCGTCCCGGGCGCAGCTGCTGAGCGCCGAGGCGGCGGCCCGGGCGGCCCGCGCGCGGTCGAGCGCGGCCGGATCGCCGAACGCCGCCGGACGGCTGAGCGTGAACAGCCCGATCGCCGGCGTGGTCACCAGCGTTCAGGTCGGCCCGGGCGGCTTCGTCCCGCAGGGCGGCGTGATCGCCGAGGTGACCAACCCCGCCCGCGTCGAACTCGTATTCAATGCGCCGCCGCACCTTGCGGCGCTTGTCCGCGCGGGATCGACCTTGCGGGTCTCCAGCCCCCCGGGCGATTTCGACGCCGTCGTCACCGGCGTCGCCGCCGGGGCGGGCGCGGAAAGCGGCGCCACCGTGATCCGGGCGCGCCCAACGGGAGCGACCCTGCCGCCGGCCGGCTCCGCCGTCACCGGCGCGATCGTGACGGGTGAAGCCGCCGGAGGCCTGACCGTGCCGACGGAAGCCATCCAGACCGTCGACGGCGCCAGCGTCGTCTTCATCCAGGTCCCGAACGGCTTCCAGCTGCGCCCCGTGCTCGTCGGCCGCCAGGCCGGGGGGCGCACGGAGATTCTGCGCGGCCTCGACGGGTCCGAGCGGGTCGCCGGAACCAACGCCTTCCTCCTCAAAGCCGAACTCGCCAAGGGCGAGGCCGAGCACGGCCACTAGGGGGCGCGCGCATGTTCAAATTCATCATCGAACTCTCGGTCAAATTCCGATGGTTCATCGTCCTGGCCACGGCGCTCGTCGCGGCCTACGGCCTCCTCGAACTGACACGGTTGCCGATCGACGCCGTGCCGGACATCACCAACCGTCAGGTGCAGGTAACCACCGTCGCCCCGGCCCTGGCCCCCGAACAGATCGAACGTCAGGTCACCTATCCGATCGAGACCGCCATGGCCGGCATCCCCGGTCTGACCTCGACCCGGTCGCTGAGCCGCAACGGCTTCAGCCAGGTGACCGTCATCTTCACCGACCAGACGGACATCTATTTCGCCCGTCAGCAGGTCGCCGAACGACTGGCGCAGGCGCGCGAGACGATGCCCGAAGGTGTCGAACCGGCGCTGGCGCCCATCACCACCGGCCTGGGCGAGGTGCTGATGTGGACGGTGGACTACAAGCCGTTCAACAGCGCCAACCTGGCCAGGCCGGGCCAGACCGGCTGGCAGGCCGGCGGCGCCTATCTGACGCCTGAAGGCGATCTCCTCACCACCCCGCAACAGCGCGCCACCTATCTGCGCACCGTGCAGGACTGGATCATCGCTCCGCAGATGCGGACGGCGCCCGGCCTGGCCGGCGTCGATACGGTCGGCGGTTATGTGAAGGAATATGCGGTTCGTCCGGATACGGCGCGTCTGTCGGCCTACGGGCTCGGCATGGGCGACCTCATCCAGGCGCTCGATCGGGCCAACACCCAGGCCGGGGCCGGCTATGTCCAGCGTGCGGGCGAGGCCCTGACGGTCCGCACGGACGCCCTGGCCTCGACCGTCGAGGACCTCGCCCAGGCGCCTGTCGTCAATCGAAGCGGCCTTGTGGTCCGCGTCGCCGACGTCGCCACCGTCGAGGTCGGCCAGGCCCCGCGTCTGGGCGGCGCCAGCCGCGACGGACACGAAGCGGTTCTCGGCACCGCCCTGATGATCGCGGGCGGCAACAGCCGCACCGTGGCCCAGGCCGCCGGCGACCGGCTCGAGGAGGTGCAGAAGACCCTGCCGCCCGGCATCGAGGCCGTGACGGTGCTGGACCGAAGCGCCCTGGTGAACTCCACCATCGCCACGGTGGCGCGCAATCTGACCGAAGGCGCGCTCCTGGTCATCGTCGTGCTCTTCCTGCTGCTCGGCAACATCCGCGCGGCGAGCATCACGGCGTTGATGATCCCGATCAGCTTCCTGTTCGCCGTCATCGGCATGAACCGGTTCGGCATCAGCGGCAATCTGATGAGCCTCGGCGCGCTGGACTTCGGTCTTCTAGTCGACGGCGCCGTGGTCGTTGTCGAGAACACCCTGCTGATGCTCAGTCAGAAGCGCGCGGAGGCCGGGCGCATGCTGACGCGGCACGAACGTCTCGGCGTCGCCGCCGCGGCGGCGCGCCAGATGGTGAAGCCGGCCGCCTTCGGTCAGCTGATCATCCTGCTGGTCTTCACCCCCCTGCTGATGCTGGAAGGGGTCGAAGGCAAGACCTTCATCCCGATGGGCGCGACGGTCATGCTGGCCCTGGTCGGCGCCTTCATCTTCTCCTTCACCTTCGTGCCGGCGATGACGGCGCTCCTGGTGCGGGATCCCAAGAAGGTCGAGGTCGACGAACACGGCCACGCCCACGAGCACGAGACCTTCCTGCTGCGCCACGCGCGCCGCTGGATCGCTCCGGCCATTCGCACGGCCGTCGATCGTCCGAAGATCGTCCTGCTCTCGGCGCTCGGCGCCCTGGTCATCGGCGGCGTCACCTTCACCACCCTCGGCCGGGAGTTCATCCCGACCCTGGACGAAGGCGACATCGCCATGCAGGCGCTGCGGGTTCCGTCGGCGTCGCTCGAGCAGTCGCTCGCCATGCAGATGGCGATCGAGCGGGCGATCAAGGCCCAGCCGGAAGTGGAGACCATGTTCTCGCGGACCGGCACCGCCGAAGCGGCGGTTGACCCCATGCCGCCCAACATATCCGACAGCGTCATCGTTCTGAAGGACCGTAAGGACTGGCCCAACCCGGGTCTGGAGAAGGAAGAGCTGATCGCCCGCTTCGAGGAAGTCGCGTCGCGGCAGATCGGCAACAACTTCGAATTCAGCCAGCCGATCGAGCTCCGCTTCAACGAGCTGATCTCGGGGGTGCGGACCGATCTGGCGGTCATGGTCTATGGCGACGACTTCGCCACCATGCAGCGGGTCGCCGACCAGGTGGCCAACGCCCTGCGCCAGACCAACGGGGCGGCCGACGTAAGGGTGGAACAGGCGTCCGGCCTGCCGACCCTGACGATCAGCGTGGACCGTTTCGCCGCGGCCAACTACGGCCTGTCGGCGGCGGACGTCTCCGAAGCGGTTTCGGCCGCGATCGGCGGCGCCGAGGCCGGCCGCATCTTCGAGGGCGACCGGCGTTTTGACGTCGTGGTCCGTCTCCCCGACGCCGCGCGCAACGATCCGGCGGCGCTGGCGGCCTTGCCGATCGTGTCATCGACCGGCGTGACCGTGCCCCTGTCCTCGGTCGCGCGCATCCAGAGCGCCGAGGGACCGAACCAGATCAGCCGCAACGACGGCAGCCGCCGCATGGTCGTCCAGGCCAATGTGCGGGGTCGCGATCTGGGCGGCTTCGTCACCGACGCCCAGAGGTCGGTGGATCAGGTTCAGCTCCCCCCGGGCGTCCGCCTGGACTGGGGTGGTCAGTTCGAGAACCTCAAGCGCGCCGAACGGCGGCTGGGCCTGGTCATTCCGATCGTCTTCGTCCTGATCGGCGTATTGCTGTTCATGGCGCTGGGCTCCTTCGCCGAGGCGGGTCTGGTGTTCGCCTGCGTGCCGCTCGCCCTGGTGGGCGGGGCGCTGGCGCTGCTCCTGCGCGGCATGCCGTTCTCCGTCTCGGCGGCGGTCGGTTTCATCGCCGTCTCCGGCGTGGCGACGCTCAACGGCCTGGTGCTCATGCAGGCGATCCGCGAGCGGCTCCAGGCGGGATTGCCGCCCCGTGACGCGGCCATCGAGGGCGCGTCCAGCCGCCTGCGGGCGGTGCTTACCACCGCCATGGTGGCGATCGTCGGCTTCATTCCGATGGCCATCGCCCACGGCGCGGGGGCCGAGGTCCAGAAGCCGCTGGCCACCGTCGTCATCGGCGGCCTGATCACCGCCACCGCCCTGACCCTGCTGGTCCTCCCGACCTTCGCGGCCAAGGCGGTGCGTCACCGCAAGGACGAGGGGATCGAAGACTGATGGCCCGGCCCCAGGATGGTCGGCAGCGCCGGACGCTGCTGACGGTTCTCGGCCTCAACGCCGGCCTGGCGGCGGCGCTCGGAATCGGCGGCGTGTCCGCCGATTCCAGCGCCTTGCTGGCCAATGCGCTGGATAACGCCTCGGACGCGGCGGTCTATCTCATCAGCTTCCTGGCCATCGGGCGGGCAGGGACCTGGAAACGAGGCGCCGCGAGGGCGTCGGGGATCATGCTGCTGGTCTTCGCCGCCGGCGTCCTCGTCGACGCCGTGCGCCGGGTGATCACCGGAACCGAGCCGATCGGTCCAACCATGATGGCGCTCGCCCTGGTCGCCGCCGTGGTCAATCTGATCTGCCTGCAGCTCATCCGCCGCCAGCACAGCGGCGACGTCAACATGAAGGCGGCCGAGACCTTCAGCTTCAACGACTTCGCGTCCAACGGCGGCATCCTCGTCGCCGGCGGTCTGGTCCTCTGGCTCGACCAGGCCTGGCCCGACCTCGTCGTCGGCGTCCTCGTCGCGGCGATCGCCATCAAGGGCGGCGTCGAAATCCTCCGCGACGCCAACGCCGCCTCCGACCACCCACAGGAACGCGCCTCATGACCCACGACCACTCCAGCGGCCACGCCCACGACCACACCGCCGGGGCCAACGCCCGGCAGCTCACCATCGCCCTGGCGCTGACCGGGACCTTCCTGATCGTCGAGGTCATCGGCGGCCTGGTGTTCAACAGCCTCGCCCTGCTGTCGGACGCCGCGCATATGTTCACCGACGCGGCGGCCCTCGCCATCGCGCTGCTGGCGATCAAGATCGGCCAGCGGCCGGCGGATGAGAAACGCACCTTCGGCTATAGGCGGTTCGAGATCCTGGCGGCGGCGTTCAACGCCGTCCTGCTTTTCGTGGTCGCCGGCTACGTCCTCTACGAGGGGATCAAGCGCATCGTCGCTCCGGAGCCTGTCGGCTCGATCGGCATGCTGATCGTCGCCGCCGCCGGCCTGGTGATCAATCTGATCTCCATGCGCATCCTGTCGAGCGGCAAGGATCGCAGCCTCAACCTCAAGGGCGCCTATCTCGAGGTCTGGGCGGACATGCTCGGATCGCTCGGCGTCCTCGTGGCCGCCGTCGTCATCACCGTGACGGACTGGCGCTGGGTCGATCCGATCGTCGCGATCGCCATCGGCCTGTGGGTCCTGCCCCGGACCTGGATCCTGTTGCGCGACACCACCCACATCCTGCTGGAGGGCGCCCCGCGCGGCGTGGCCCTGTCGGACGTGCGGGCCGCCATCCTCGCTACCCCTGGGGTCGCCAGCCTTCACGACCTCCACGTCTGGGTGTCGGGCGCGGATCAGGCGAGCTGCACGGTTCACGTCGTGCTGGCGGAGGGCGCCGACGCCGACGCTGTCCGACAGGCCGTCGGCGACATGCTCGAAGAGCGCTTCGACCTGCATCACACGACCGTCCAGACCGAGCTCGAGCCCTGCGGTGACGCCGGAGGTCTGCACGTATGACCCGAAGCGACGACCCAGCCCGGTCCGCCGCCATGACGGGCGACGAGATCCGGACCCTTTTTCAAACTCAAAGGAAAACGCCATGAAGCGCACCGGTTGGATCTCGGTGATCGCGGTCTTCCTCGCCGTCGCCGCCTTCGCCTTCGGCCTTCTGTCCCGCCGAGGCGCCCCCGACGCTTCGGCCCCGCCGCCGGTCGAGGCGCGGGCGATCGATGCGCACGCTGGTCACGACGACTCGCCCTCGGATACGCCGTCGACGCGCGCCTACCAGGAGGCCGCTGACCGCATGCACCAGGCGATGAACATCGACTACTCCGGCGATGCCGACATCGACTTCCTGCGCGGCATGATCGCCCACCACGAGGGCGCGATCGCCATGGCCAAAATCGCCGTGGAGGAGGGCGAGGCGGATGACGTGCGCGGCCTGGCGCAGGAGATCATCCGCGCACAGGAAGGCGAGATCCTTCGGATGCGGATCATGCTGGCGCGGCACGACGACGGGCCGGCCGATCCTGCACGGCCCTGACCTCATGGCCGGCAAGCGCTTCTCGGTCCGCAGCCGCAGCATCCGCTGGCGCGAAGGGCGCTACAAGGGCCGCCGCGGCTCGAGCCCGCGCCCGCCGCCGAAACCCCGGCCGGTGCTCGATGTCGTGATCGCCGTCGGCGCCAGCCTGGTCGCCGCCTTCTTCGTCCTGTGCATGGCCTTCTCCCTGCTCGGCGCCTACGGAACGCCGCTCTACATCGGCTACGGCGTGATGATGAGCCTGGTGACGGGCGGCTGTCTGGTGTTCGGACCCCGCGACCGGGCCGGATTGATGATCGCCGGCGGGCTCGGCGTGCTTTGCGTCGCCGGAACCCTCATCCTGTACGGGGTGCGGGCGGACGTGCACTACCATCCTCACGCCAACGAACGCCCCGCCGCCACAGGGAAGCGCGAATGACGATCAGTTCCGGTGTGGAAGGTCAGGCCCGCCGCCCCGCGCGCATCGCGCGCGGCGGCTGGCTGGACGTGCTGCGGTTCGCCGCCGGATCGCTGATCATCTCCTACCACTTCCGGGAAGCGGCTCCGTTGCCGCTCGGACAGATCCATCCGGTGTTCGACCGAGGGTTTCTGCTGACCAACTTCTTCATCATCGACTCCGGCTATGTGCTGGCCCGGATCTACGGCGAGCGCCTGGCCTCGGGCCGGATGGACGTCGGGGCCTATGCCCGGCAGCGGCTGCTGCGCGTGTTCCCGGCCCATCTGGCCGTGATCGCCGGTCTCGCGGCCCTCGTCTCGGCCGCCGCGTTGGCCGGTGTCCGACCGAGCAATCCCCAATGGTTCGACTGGAGCCAGCTGCCCGCCCAGGCCTTGCTCGTGCAGGCCTATGGCGTGCCGGGCGGCGTCGGCTGGAACGCGCCGACCTGGACGCTGTCGGCCCTGATCGGCTGCTATCTGCTCCTGCCGTGGATCTGCCGGGCGCTCTGGGGTCGGCCCTGGGCCACGGCCGCGCTCGCGGTCGCCCTGCTTTTCGCCGCCGACGTCGCCAGCCGCGTCTGGCTGGGCGATCCGGTCTATCGCCTTCCGCTGCGGTTCGGGTTCCTTCGCGCCTTTCCGCTATTCCTGCTGGGCGTGGCCGCCGCCGTGGTCGGTGCGCGCGTCTACGTGCGCCCGTCCGTCGCGGCCATCCTGGGCCTGGGCGCCTTCGGGGCCCTGGCGCTCCTGCAGTCGGCGGGGCCCTTCGGTCTGGCCTGTCTTCTTCTGATGACCCTCATCATCTGGGCGGCCGGAGCCTTGCCCGTGGTGCGCCCGTCGCGCCTGATCGAACAGCTCGGCCTGATGTCGTTCGCGATGTTCCTCACCAATGAGGTGACCCGCATCGTCTGGTTCGGTGCTTTCGACGCCGTCGGTCAGTCGGATTGGTCCGTCGGGATGCGCTGGGGCGTCTGGGCCGCCGGTCTGGCGGCGGCGTTCATGGGGGCGGCGGCGTTCCGGTATGGGTTCGACCGGCCGGTCCAGGCCTGGTTGAACCCGCCGAGGCCTGCGACGCCTGCGCCGGGGGTCAGCGCGGATCGGCCGGTGGCCTGACGCGGCCCCGGACCTCGGCGCCGTTGTACCGACCCCGGACGCCAAGCGAGCTGGCGGCGAGCGACGGCAAGGGTTGGTAGGGTTCGCGTCCGGTGGCTTCCGTACACAGTGACCTGTCGGCATCCCGGGCACGCTCAGCGCCACCGAGCCTGGCCGCGTCGCTGTCGACGGCGGCCAAGCTTTGTCGATCGATCAGGCGGCTTCGCTCTCCCCAGCCTCAAGTGCAGCCGCGGTCGTGGAAACGAAACCCTCAAACCGCGCCGGGTCTGCCAGTGTCTCACGCAACTGGCCGCCCCAGTCTGGATGGCGCTTCAACCACTGGGCCCAGGCCTGGTCCGAGACGCCGTGATGAGCGGCCAGATAGTGCCCGATCATCGCCGGCGCCTGAGCCGCCACGAAGGTGGCGTTCAGTCGGTGAATGACGCTGAACATCCGATAACCGTGAGCGAAGGCCCGAACCCGCCCCTCCAGAGCGAAGCCACGAAGAAGCTCGAGCATGGCCCCGGACGGCGTGACGTACTCCGGCGCGTGCTGGGCCCGGATGGCTTCGGCGACCTTGACCGTGTCGTCGACGCCGAGAGCGAGCAGGGCCTCGTGGATCGTGCGCGTGACGCGCCCTTCGGTGTAATCGTCGGCCTCGAAGTCATTCACCTGGACGGCGTACTCCACGTCGAGGACGGCCTGCCGGGCGAGCTCGTCCGGAAGTCCGACCGGCGCCAGAACCCGGATCGCGGGTCCGCGCTGGCGATCATCGATCACTTCAAGCACGCCCGCCTCTGTGAGCACGGCGAGCTCCCGTGCAAATCGAGGATGTTTCGCCTCGCTCCGAAAGACCGACGCGATATCGCCGGGATAGTCCAGGGCCAGCGTCTCAGGGTCCAGAGTGGGGGTCCGCTGATGTCCGCCGTGGATGTTCATGAGCACGCCGCAGACCATGGCCTGCCGCAGCCTTTGGCCGGTGCCGGAGCCCGGGCGGATCAGCGGTGTCTGGGTACGGTGCAGAACCTCGGTCGCGAACACATACGGCATGACGTCCCGGAAGAAGTTCGGCGGTATGCCGTCGCCGGGCGGATCCTCGGCGTCCGGGTCGGGATTCCAAGCTTCAGCGAGCGGACCGCGACAGGCTGGCGGCAGCGCCGCCAGAAGTCGTCTGCGGTAGGCGTCGCCGTCTTGCGAGCGACTGCCGGTGCGGAGATTGGCCTGGAGGTCATGCCAGTCCTGAAATCCGCCGGCGTTCGCAACCGCGGTCTGACACCGGTGCAGCGGAACATGAAAGCCGCTGTCGTCGAACAACCGCTTGAGCTCTTTGGCGCGAGCCTTCGCGCCGTCGAGGGTGGAGTACATTTGATCCTTCTCTCCCGGCCAGATCGAAACTGCTGCTCGTCTCTCGCGGCCGACAGGAGGATGCGGTCGTGAAAGGGTGGGGTGCGTCTCGTTGGACCAAGGGTCCTTCGCCAGGGCAGCGGCCACGCCGACGTTGACGGCGTTGAAGGAAGGCTACGCCGACGCCGCGGAAAAGCAAGCGCTGCTGTTGGTCCGTCCACCTGCGCCGGATCGAATGGTCGAGGATTTGGCTCTGCGTCTTTGGGACAGAGCTCATCGGTTTCGGCAGGCGTCCGGAACGACTACCGTCGTCTCATGCTGGATTTCCGGAAGCCGCAGGCGTTCTCGGGCCGCCTCTCAAGGGGCGGTGACCATCATGATGTGGCGTTCAAACTCACCCTGACCCCGTCCGGATCGCTCGTCTTCGACTTCGAGGAACTGCCCTTCAGCAGGGCGACCGCCTGGTTGCGCGGCCTCGACGACCCCGGTGAGATGGTGTCCTACTTCAGCCTCGTCGCGCAGTCGGGCGAGGTGACGCTGACGACGGATCATCTGCACCTCAACGCGCCAGTCCATGACGATCAGGAGGGGTCTTATCTCGCCTTGAAGGGGCAGGCCCAATTGGCGACCCTGACAGCCGCGCGCACGGATGAAGAGCCGTTCCTGCGCATGGGGCTGCGAGGGTTTCGGGGCTTCAGCCGGCATCAGGTCGAGACGGCCCTCGGAACGATCTATGTCGGCGGCGGCTCGTCCAAGCCCGTCGACGACACGATCTCGGGTTTCATAACCTTGGTCGCGCCGTCCGCTGTCGCAGACCTGCCGGCCTGGCGGGCGGAGGCGGGACGGCTGCTGGAGTATCTCAGGCTCATGACGAGCTTCGCGGCCGGTCGGAACCTCAAGGGCCCGACCCTGGAGTACGCGAGCGGCACGGAGTGGGCGCTCGAAGTCCTCGAGCAGGCCGGCGGGGGCGACACCCATCAGCCCGTCATCCATTTCCTCAACCAGCAGCCCTTCGTCCGCGCGGCCGTCGACGCCTGGTTTGAACCAGTATTCAAGGTCGAGCAGCTGATGTTCGCCCTCGAGTGGTATGTGATGGCCGCGGGGTACACGGAGATGCGGCTGGTTCAGGCCATGACCGTTCTCGAGAACCTGAGCCACGCCAACCTGACGTCCCGCCAGAGCCATTTTCTCTCGCCGGCGCGGTTCAAACGGCTCTCGACCGCGATGCGGGCGGCGGCGCCGACCGCTCACGGCGATCCTGACCTTGAAGCGCTGTTGGCGGCCCTGACGGCGTCGCCGCCGGGGTACGGATCGAGGGCGCCAAGGCCTTCGTGGACTATGCCCCAACCAGCACCGGCACGGGCTATGTCTCGCCCAGCGTGATGCTCGAGTTCGGGGCCCGCGCGACCGGCGAACCGAGCGCGCCGCGTCCGGTGGTCTGCGATGCGGCCGCTCATCTGCCGGGGGTGGCGTTCCCGATCACCACGCCGCGGGTGATGGCCGCCGAACGAACCTTCTGGGAGAAGGCCACCGCGGCCCATGTCTATTGCGTCCAGGGTCGCCTGCGCGGGGATCGCTTCTCGCGTCACTGGCACGATCTCGCCCGTCTGGACGCCGCCGGTTTCGCGGCGACGGCGATCACCGATCGCGCGGTCGCCGAGGCGGTCGCGCGGCACAAGGCGATGTTCTTCCGCGAGACCGCCGACGGGGTGGAGATCGACTACGGTCGGGCGGCCGCCGGCGGTCTTCAGTTGAAGCCGGGAGGCGCGTCCCTGGAGGCCTTGGGCGAGGACTATCGCCGGATGGTCGAGGACGGTCTGCTGGAGGTGGACGCCGAACCGTTCGAGGCCTTGATGGAGACCTGTGCGGATCTCGCCCGGCGCGCCAACGCCGCGGCGGCCTGACCATGACCTATGCCGCCATTGAGCAGGAGGCGATCCTGCTGAAGGCCGTCTGGGACATGATCGACGACATGGTCAATTTCGAGATCTTCCAGTACCCGGTGTTGGGGCCGACATCGACGGCGGCTTCGGCCGGTCGCGGTTCGGCCCGGGGCGTGAGCACCGAGCCGTGGGGATTTGCGGGCCGCCGGGCGGTGCCGTCGCAGGTCGGCAGGGCCGGATCGCCCCGGTGGGCGCAGGCGCCCAGCAGGATCAGGCCGGCGAGCAGAAGGGAGCGGTGGGTCATGTCAGGCGCCTCTCGGTCGGATGGAGCCGCCGCCCTTGGGCGGTTGGCGGCTGGCTTCTTGCGGACCCTGGGTGCGGCCCGAGCCGCTCCCGCCCAGGGCCGCGGCGTTGGCGAAGTCGGCGAGGCCGGCGCTGGCGCCGCCCGCGATGCCGGCGGCGATGGCCGGGGTCTGAAGGAAGAAGATCGCCCCCAGCAGGCACAGGGCGATGAAGATCAGCCCGCCGATCATCGGGTCGGCCCCCTGGATCGCGCCCCACTGGTCGCGGACGAGCGACAGGACGAGCTGGAAGATGACGATGATCAGGGCGAACAGGACGAGATAGTTCACCGCCTGGCTGAGCCAGCCGAAGAAGAAGCGGCGGGTCGCATCGAACAGGGCGCAGGCGATGAAGATGGGGCCGAGGGTGACGAGCAGGGCCAGGGCCAGCTTGGCCACCAGCACCACGCCGAAGCCGAGGGCGGCGGCCAGGGCGCCGATGATGAAGACGGCGGCCGAGACCACCCAAGGGCCCGGATTGAAGGCGGAGCCCTCACGCGAGATGTCCTCGCCCAGCCAAGCCGCATAGGCGAAGAACTGGTCGAAGGCCGCGCCGACGCTGGGGGTGTCCGCGCCGCTGACCGCCCGGGTCAGGGCGTTGGGCAGGCCGG
>Ga0187844_10000708_pt1 | contig 25989 bp, 22 predicted proteins | sample SpaLakP09_SKY_50_FD_134517 | JGI IMG/M metagenome (GOLD analysis project Ga0187844, IMG submission 134517) | Oligotrophic lake water microbial communities from Sparkling Lake, Wisconsin, USA - SP09_SKY_50 | ecosystem: Environmental > Aquatic > Freshwater > Lake | place: USA: Sparkling Lake... | reverse complement strand
GCGACTCGCACACCCGCTTCCCCATCGGCATCAGCTTCCCCGCAGGCTCGGGCCTGGTGGCCTTCGGCGCTGCCACCGGCGTGATGCCGCTGGACATGCCTGAGTCCGTGCTGGTGCGCTTCAAGGGCGAGATGCAGCCCGGCGTGACGCTGCGTGACCTCGTCCATGCCATCCCGCTGTACGCCATCAAGGCCGGCTTGCTGACGGTTGCCAAGGCCGGCAAGAAGAACGCCTTCTCGGGCCGCATCCTGGAGATCGAGGGCCTGCCTGACCTGAAGGTCGAGCAAGCGTTCGAGCTGTCGGACGCCTCCGCCGAGCGCTCGGCCGCCGGCTGCACGATCAAGCTGAACCCTGCGCCGATCAAGGAGTACCTCACCAGCAACATCGTGCTGATGAAGAACATGATCGCCGACGGCTATGCCGACGCGAAGACGCTGCAACGCCGCATCGACAAGGTCGAAGCCTGGCTGGCCAACCCCGAGCTGCTGGAAGCCGACAAGGACGCCGAGTACGCCCACGTCATCGAGATCGATCTGGCCGACATCAAGGAGCCCATCCTCTGTTGCCCCAACGACCCGGACGACGCCAAGTTCCTGTCCGAAGTCGCCGGCACCAAGATCGACGAGGCCTTCATCGGCTCGTGCATGACCAACATCGGCCACTTCCGCGCAGCGGCCAAGCTGCTGGGCGGCCAGCGCGACATCCCGGTCAAGCTGTGGGTGGCCCCGCCCACCAAGATGGACCAGAGTGAGCTGATCAAGGAGGGCCACTACGCCGCCTTCGGCACGGCCGGTGCGCGCACCGAAATGCCGGGCTGCAGCCTGTGCATGGGCAACCAGGCCCAGGTGCGCGAAGGCGCGACCGTCGTGTCCACGTCGACCCGCAACTTCCCCAACCGCCTGGGCAAGAACACCAACGTGTTCCTGGCCTCGGCGGAGCTGGCGGCCATCGCCTCCAAGCTGGGCCACATCCCGACGGTGCAGGAGTACCACGAAGCCATGGGCGTCGTGAACAAGGACGGCGCGGCCATCTACAAGTACCTGAACTTCGACCAGATCGAGGAATACGCAGAAACGGCCAAGGCCACCGCAGCCGCCTGCTGAGCCAGACCGGCACCAACACCAGCCCGCCGCGCGCAAGCCCGGCGGGCTTTTTGTTGAGGCAAAGCAAAAGCGGCCCACAGGGGCCGCTTTCAGCAGGGGAAGGAGGTGCTCAGGCCTTGATGTCCAGCAGCGCGCCGGTGGTGTTGTGCTGCGTCTGCAGCACCTTCATGTTGGCGACGAAGGCATAGGCCGCAGATTGCTGCTCGACGACCTCGTTGGCCGGGTTGATCTCGCGCTCGGGCACCTTGTCGACGTTCGTCGGCTCGACGCTGGGCCGGGACTGGTTGCTGGCCGCAAGGTTTGCGATGTTGGACGCCGACGCGCGCAGGCGCTCGTTCGCGGACGAGATGCCAGACAGGGCGGTGGACAGGGCGACGTTCATCGGGACTCAGTTCTCAAGCGCTATGGCCGTTACATCGGCCAGGCTGAAGCGAACTTTAGAACATTCGGCGAAAAACCCCGCACTTCGGTGGATCGCCACGCCGCCAATCGTGCGGTTGTTCCGGGCCGAGCGCTGGGCCTGCCCTGGGCCAGAGGCCCAGGGCCTTCCGTAGGCACCAGCAGTCCGCAGGGACTGCTGGTGTCCGACTCCAGTTCACCGAGCCGGCCCTTCTGGCGATGTGCTTGCGGCTTGACGCCGCAAGCATCGCCGTCCCCTCGGGGGCTGAGGCCGGACACGGCGCGCCTAGTGGGCGAGTCGTGCCTGCCGAAGCGCTGCGGGCTCTGGCCGCAGCGCGGTCCCGGCCAAGGTCCTCCTTGGACGAGGGGCTGCAGTTCAGCCCGCCAGTTCCTCGAAGCCACCGGCCGAGACGAACACCCGCACGCTGTCACCACCGGCCGCCTTGGCCTCGGTACAGGCCAGTGAGGCGGCGCCGAGCACGGCGTCCACGGTGGTCAGTGTCGAGTGGATCTGCACGACGCCGACCGACGCCTTCACGCGGGTACGGTGCATGCCCCAGCGCAGCCGGTAAGCCGCCACGGCGGCGCGGATCTTCTCGGCAATGATCTGGGCGTAATGATGGTCGCAGTCGGGCAGCAGGATGGCGAAATGGTCCTCCTCCAACCGGGCGACGAGGTCCGACGCGCGCACCTTGCCGATCAGCATTTGGCCCAGGCCGTAGAGAAAATGGTCTCCCACCTCGGAGCCCATGCCCTGGATGACCTCGCCGAAACGGTCAACGTCCAGCCACAGCACAGAAACCGGCTCGTTGCGGCGGCTGCCGACGTGTTCGCCCAGGCGCCGTTCAAACTCGCGGCGGTTGGCCAGTTCGGTGACGGTGTCGTGCTTGGCGGTCCAGGTGGGCTGCAGGCGCTGCGCGCGGGCCGCAGTCACGTCTTCAAGGATCCAGAGCGCCTCGCCGGCCGGGGCGTCCCACTGCAGCGGGCTGGCCTGCAGGCGGCCCCAGAATCGGTGGCCGTCGCGCTTCACGTACTCAATCTCCTCGTCCAGCGGCCGGCCGGCGGCAAAGGCGGCGGCGGCGCGCTCATGCAGCGCTGCGTGGGCCATGTCGGTGGTGTGCACGGCGCGTGTGCCCTGACCGGCCAGATCGCTGTCGTCACCAAAGCCGAACAGGTGGTTGAACTCGTCGCTGACGACCTCGAAACGCTGGCCCGCCACGAAGGCGACGGCGGTCGGAGCCTTGACAAGCAACGCGCGCAGACGCGCGTAGCTGGGGTCGTCGGGCGAGGTAGGTGCGGCGCTGCTCATGAGGGTCTCCGAATCGGTCTTCTTAAGCCCGACTATCGCAGGACTGGGCACTTTCAGCCATGAAGCAGATCACGACGTTAGAGTCTGCGCGATGCGCTTGCTGACGGTCTCCCTGCTCGCCCTGCTCACCGGCCTCACCCAGGCCCAGCAGCTCAGTGAAATCCCTCAGGGCTTGCGTGAGTCCACGCCGCGCTGGCATGCGCTGACAGGCGCCCGGCTGGTGCTGGCGCCGGGCCAGGTGGTGGAGAACGGCACGCTGGTGATGAAGGACGGCGTCATCGTCGCCGCCGGCGCGACCGTGAAGCCCCCGGCCGGCGCGCGGATCTGGCATCTGCCCGGGCGCACGGTCTATGCCGGCTTCATCGACGCGGCCAGCAGCATCGGCCAGGGACGCATCGAGACCGCCAAGGCCAAGGGGCTGACACCAGGCCAGCGCTGGGTGCGCGCCGAGTTTCACCAGGCCACGGCGCTGGAGATCAGGCCCGACGAGGTACGCGCCGAGCGCGAGCAGGGCTTCACGACGGCGCTGTCGCTTCCACCGACAGGTACCGTCTTTCGCGGCCAGAGCGCACTGATCAGCCTGCGCGAGGGCGGCGACGCGCGCAGCCTCGTGCTGACCCCCGACGTGGCCCAGCATGTGGCGCACGAGTACCTGGCCGTCGATTTCGAGAGCGGCGGCCGCGTCGGTGTCGTCAGCTACCCGACCTCGCTGATGGGCAGCGTCGCACTGATGCGCCAGACCTGGCTGAACGCCCGCTGGGCCGCCGGCCCGCAGCCGTCGGGCGAACGGCGCGAGTTCAATGCGGCGTTGGTCGCGCTGGCGCCGGCCGCAGGCGGCAGACAGCTCGTCGTGCACGAGGCGCTGGACGAGCAAGACCTGGCCCGCATCGGCAGGCTGCGCGACGAGTTCGGCTTGCAGGTCATCGCCCAGGGCACGGGCCATGAGTACCGCCGGGCGGCGCAGTTGAAGGCGCTGGGCCTGCCCGTCATCGTGCCGCTGGCCTACCCGGCCGCACCCGAGGTCGAGCAGCCCGAGAGCGCACTCGACGTGCCGCTGGACGCGCTGCAGCACTGGGCCGCCGCGCCGGGCAATGCAGCGGCGCTGCAGGTGGCGGGCGTCGAGTTCGCGATCTCGACACAGGGTCTGAAGGACCTGCGCAAGGACTTCTGGCCGCGCATGCGCCAGGCCGTGCAGCGCGGGCTCAGGCCCGAGGCAGCGCTGGCCGCGCTGACGACGACGCCCGCCAAGCTGCTCGGCCAGACCCGCCTGGGCCGGCTCGCACCAGGGCAGCTGGCCCATGTCGTGGTGGCCAGCGGCGACCTCTTCACCAGCGAACAGGCCGAGGTGGAGATCACCTTTGTCGACGGTCAGCCGCTGCCGACCGAGGCCTGGGAGCGCTTCGATGCGCGCGGCCGCTGGACCGTGAAGCCGGCGGGCGGGCTTGACCAGACCTGGCAGATCGCCGGCACACGAGCCAGGCCGACCTTGCTCGTCGATGGCCGCGCCTGCGAGCTGCGACAGCGCGGCCGCGAGCTGCTGCTGCGCTGGCCTTGCGATGGCAGCGCCAGCCTGCGGCTGGAAGGCCGTGGCGATGCGCTGACCGGCACGCTGGCACTGGCCGACGGCCGCACCCAGGCGTGGACGGCGGCGCGCGTATCGGCGTTCGAGCCGCCGCCAGCCAAGCCAACCGTGGCTGTGACGCCCTCGCCCACCACCTTCCCGGCCGGCGTGTTCGGCCGCACTGTGCCGCCCGAGCGCCCCGCAGCCGTGCTCGTGCGCAACGCGACGGTCTGGACCAGCACCGCCACCGGCACGCTGGCAGCCACCGACCTGCTCGTGCGAGACGGCCGTATTGCCGCCATCGGCCAGGGGTTGACCGCACCGGCCGGCGCCGTCGTCATCGACGCAGCTGGCAAGCATCTGACGCCAGGCCTCATCGACGCGCATTCGCATACCGCCATCCAGCGCGGCATCAACGAGCGCGCCCACTCGGTCACGGCGGAAGTGCGCGTGGCCGACGCGCTCGACCCGACCGACATCAGCCTGTATCGCCAGCTCGCCGGCGGCGTGACCAGCGCCAACCTGCTGCACGGCTCGGCCAATGCCATCGGCGGGCAGAACCAGGTCATCAAGCTGCGCTGGGGACAAGATGCGGATGCGCTCAAGTTCGAAGGCGCCAGGCCGGGCATCAAGTTCGCGCTGGGCGAGAACGTCAAGCGCGCCAACTTCCCCGCCAGCGACAACGACCCGCGCTACCCCACCACGCGCATGGGCGTCGAGCAGGTCATGCGCGATGCCTTCCTGGCAGCTAAGGCCTACCGCGAGCAGCGCAAGGCCGACCCCGGCATGCGCCGTGACCTGCAGCTGGACACGCTGGTGGAGCTGCTGGAGAAGAAGCGCGTCATCCACATCCACAGCTACCGCGCCGACGAGATCCTGATGTTCATCGCGCTGGCACGAGAGTTCGGCCTGGAGGTGGCCACCTTCCAGCATGTGCTGGAAGCCTACAAGGTCGCGCCCGAGATCGCGGCCCTGGGCGCGGGGGCCTCGGGCTTCGCCGACTGGTGGGGCTACAAGCTGGAGGCGCAGGACGCCATTCCCTACAACGGCGCGATGACGCACAAGGCCGGAGTGCTGACCAGTTTCAACTCCGACAGCGACGAGCTGGCCCGCCACCTGAACACCGAAGCCGCCAAGGCGCTGCGCTATGGCGGCAAGGCCTGGGGAATGACCGAAGCCGAGGCGCTGAAGTTCGTGACCGTCAACCCGGCCAGGCAGTTGGGCATAGCAGGCCGCGTGGGGTCGCTGGAGGTGGGCAAGGATGCCGACTTCGTGCTGTGGAGCGCGAATCCGCTGTCCAGCCTCGCCAAGGTTGAACAGACCTGGATAGACGGCAGACGCTATTTCGACCGTGGCGAGGACGCGCAACTGCGAGCCCGCGACGACGCCGAGCGCGCCCGCCTGGTGGCGCTGGCCCTGCCCGAACGCGCCAAGGCTGCCGCGCCACCCGAGGGCCGACCGGCCACGCCGCTGGCCGCTGCACTCGACCAGCTGCAGCTGCAACGCTGGCTGCACGAGATGAATCGCGACCGGCACAGTTATTCCTATGGCGATGCCTGGCATGAATGCACGCTGGACGGGTTCTGACATGAAGCGCACTTTCATCACCGCCCTGCTGGCCGCGACGCTCACCGCCCAGGCCTCGCCCAACACGCCGCCCCCGCCGCAGCGCGAACCGCTGGTGTTGCGCAACGCGACGCTGCACCCGGTCTCCGGCCCTGTCATCAACAACGGCAGCCTGCTCATCGAAGGCGGCAGGATCCGCGCGATCGGCGGCGCCGAACTGGCCGCACCGGCCGGCGCCAGGACCGTGGACCTGGGTGGGCGTCACGTCTACCCCGGCATGGTGGCCGCCGACACCAGCCTGGGCCTGGCCGAGATCCGCTCGGTCAGCGCCACCTACGACACCAGCGAGACCGGCGCCCTGAACCCGAATGCCCGCGCGGTCGTGGCCTTCAACGCGGACAGCGAGCTGCTGCCCGTCACGCGCAGCGGCGGCGTACTGGCGGCACTGAGCGTGCCCGAGGCAGGCCGCACCGGGCTGATCGCGGGCACCTCCGCGCTGCTGCAGCTGGAGGGCTGGAACTGGCAGGACATGGCTCTGGTTCCCGAGGTGGGCCTGCACGTCGTCGTACCAAGGCTGCGGCTGAACGGCGCCCTCTTCCCGGGCCAGCCCGAGGCGCGGCTCGCCGAGATCCGTCGCTCCACCGAGGCCCGGCTCAAGCTGCTGGACGACGCCTTCGACAACGCCCGTGCCTACGCGCTGGCCCGCGCCGCCGACCCGGCCACACCCATCGACACGCGCTGGGAGGCCATGCGCGCCGTGCTGCCCGCCACACCCGGCGCGGCGCCGGCGCGGCCGGTGTTCATGCATGCAGACGACCTGGCGCAGATCCGCTTCGCGCTGGACTTTGCGGCCCGGCATGGGTTGAAGCTCATCCTCATCGGCGGGGCGGACGCCTGGCGCGTCGCTGACACGCTGCGCGAACGAGACGTGCCCGTGATCATCAGCGGCCTGCTGCGCCTGCCGCTGCGCCGCGACGACCCGCCGGACGCACTGTCCACGCTGCCCGCCAAGCTTGCCGCAGCCGGCGTGCGCTTCTGTATTGCCGACCCTGGCCGCGACTCGACGAATGCGCGCAACCTGCCCTTCGAAGCAGCGCATGCCCGCGCCTTCGGCTTGAGCGACGACGACGCGCTGAAAGCCGTGACGCTCTACCCGGCACAGATCCTGGGCGTGGCCGACAAGCTGGGCTCGCTGGAGGTGGGCAAGCTGGCCAATCTGTTCGTGGCGGACGGCGACCCGCTGGAATCGAGCACGCGCATCGAGCGCGTGTTCATGCAGGGGCGCGAGGTGGAGCTGAGCGACCGGCAGACGGCGCTGCGGGACAAATACCTCAGACGCTAGGGCGCAATCTGTTCGGCGTAGTCGTACAGCGCCGACAGGATGCTTTCGCCACGCTCGTCGGCGTTCTCGCCGAGAACGTCGATGCGCTCCATGAACGCCGCCAAGGTCTGCGCGCCGCCCTCGCCTTCGTGCAGGCGCGCCGCCAGATGCGCTTGCCAGCGCTCGGCCTCTTCCGCCGACAACATCGAAGGGAAGTTGCGCGCGCGCCAGCGGAACACCAGCTCATCCAGCCGCCCGTCCTGAAACGCCAGCTTGCCTTGTGCGGCACGCTCGGCGAGTTGCAAGGGTGGCGTTGAACGCACACGGTTCAGCGCGCGGCGGTCCTCGGTGCCGATGAAGCCACCGTAGAGGTCTTCATCCACATCGGCCGCCTCGAAGGGCTCGCGCTGGAACACGTCGCCCCACAGGCCGTCCAGCAGCCGGCCCTTTTCGCCAAGCAGCTTGGCGTTGGCGAGCTGGGCTTGGGTGTCGTGGCCCCAGCGCTCGGCCATGGCGGGGCTGAGCGTCTTGAGGTTGCCAATGACGATGGGGCTCTTGTTGACGTGGATGGTCTTGATGGGCAGGCGCGTGACGCCCTCGGGCAGCGCGTCCTGCTTGGTGAACATGCGCGCGCGGATGGCCTCGGCGTTCAGCGTCAGCAACTCGGTCGGGTCCACAGCGCAGTCCCAGACGATCAGCTCGTTCTTGTTCGTCGGGTGCGGCGCCAGCGGCCAGACGACGGCAATGCAGCCGCGCTCGGGGCCGTACATGCCGGAGATGTGCAGAAAGGGTTTTCCGATGCCGATTTCGTCCCACACGGCCTGCTTGCTACGCAGCTTGACGCAGAAGTCCCACAGCTTGGGCTGGGCCTGGCGCAGCTTGCGGGCCAGCGCCACGGTCGCGCGCACGTCGGACAGCGCATCGTGCGCCGCCTCGTGGGCCACGCCGTTGGCGATGGTCAGGTGTTCGAGCTTGAAGCTGGGGCGGCCGTCTTCGTGCTTGGGCCACTCCATGCCGTCGGGCCGCAGCGCGTAGGCGCAGCGCACCACGTCCAGCAGATCCCAGCGGCCGCAGCCGTTCTGCCACTCGCGGGCATAGGGGTCGATGAGGTTGCGCCAGAACAGGTGGCGGGTCACTTCATCGTCGAAGCGGATGGAGTTGTAGCCCACGCCGACGGTGCCCGGCAGGGCCAGCACGGTCTCGATGCTGGCGGCGAACTCGTGTTCGGGCACACCTTGCTCCAGGCAGTGCTGGGGCAGGATGCCCGTCAGCAGGCAGGACTCGGGGTCGGGCAGGTAGTCAGGCGCGGGCTGGCAGTACAGCATCAGCGGCTCGCCGATCTCGTTGAGTTCGGCGTCGGTCCGCAGGCCGGCAAACTGGGCCGGCCTGTCCCGGCGCGGCACGCGGCCGAAGGTCTCGTAGTCGTGCCAGAAGAAGGTCAGGTCGCTCATGGGGCGGGACGATAGCCGATGCTCTGCGAGCGTCAGAGAACGCCGAAGTGGATGCGCAGCACGTACTGCATGGCGCAGGGCTTGCCGGCGCAGATGCCGGGCTTGAACGGCGTGCGCGCCAGCACGCTTGCGGCGAAGCGGGCGAAGTCGGCGTCCACCTTGCCGAACGACTCGGCATGCTGCACCTTGCCGTTGCTGCCCACATCGACCACCACCGCCAGCAAGCCCCGGGGCAGCCCCTGCTCGGCGCCGGTGTGCAGCTCAGTGAAGATGAGCAGCAGGCCCTCGGCCGGGAACGGTGGTTCGTCCGCCTCGGGCATGCCCTCGTAGTTCGCACGCACAAGGGCCTTCTCGGCTGCGTCCAGCTCGGGGTAGCGCCGGTTGAGCGGCATGCCCGGGCTCGTCATCGCCGCGCGGCCGAACCGGGTGCCGGTCTCCTGGACGCGTATCTCGAACTGCTTGCGCGGCAGGTCCGCAGCGGCAGCGCCCTGAATGCAAGCCACCAGCAGGCAGCCAGCCATCACTCGGCCAAGATGAGATGACATGGGCTCGCTCCCTGTATTTGATCTGGTCAACGGCCGTCACGATAGCGCAAGCCTGTCGCCAAGCCGGGGGCACTCCGCTAGAGTGGGCCGCTAGCCTATTCGGCCGTTGGGAGTCCACCGTGAAGACCCAAGCTGCGCTGCTGCGAGGATTGCTCGCCCTGTTCCTCACCGGTCCCGCCTGGGCCGACGACGAGCCCATTGCCACCGACCGGCCTGACTTCGTCGAGTCCAGCGACGTGGTCGGCAAGGGCCGCTTCCAGATCGAGACCAGCCTGGCCTGGGAACGCGACCGAGCCGGCGGCGTGAAGGCACGGCTGGCCAGTACACCCACGCTGCTGCGCATCGGGGTTGGCAATACCTGGGAGCTGCGCTTCGAGACGGATGGCCGACTGCGTTTGCGCGCCGAGGAGGCCGGCGTGACGACGCGCGAGCGCGGCTGGTCGGACCTTGCGGCGGGCGTCAAGTGGCACCAGCGCGATGGCGACGAGGAAGCCGGCACACCGGGCCTGGCCTGGCTGCTGCACGTCGACATGGACAGCGGCTCGGGCGCGTTTCGCGGCCAGGGCTTGCGGCCATCGCTGCGTTTCGTGGCCGAGTGGGAGCTCGCGGGTGGCTGGTCGGCCGGGCTCATGCCGGGGCTGTACCGCGATCGCGACGAGGATGGCCGGCATTTCGTCGGGGCCATGCTGGCCGGTGTCGTCGGCAAGTCCCTGACTGACCAACTGCGCGGCTTCGTCGAACTGTCGGGCCAGCAACTCGCCTCAAGGCGCCACGGCGGCAGCGTGGTCACGCTGGACGCCGGCCTCGCCTATTTGCTGGAGCGCAACCTGCAGCTGGACATGGCGGTGTCTCACGGCATCAACAAGAACGCGCCGGACCTGTCGTGGACGGTGGGCCTGTCGGCCCGCTTCTGAGAAGACCAGACCGACGAATCTCAACATCCGCCAACGCCTGCTGGCGCTCAGCCTGATGGGCCTGTCCTTCGTGCTGCTGGTCGGCGTGGTGGGTTTTTTGGCGCTGGGCTCGCTGTCGAGCACGGCGGAGTCGGTGGCGCGCGCCAATGGCGCGCTTCGCCCGCAGCTGGAGGCGGACATGATGCACGACGCGCTGCGAGCCGACGTGCTTCGCGCGGTGCTGAGCGGGCTCAAGGGTCAGGCTGACGAACTGGCCGATGCGCAAAAAGGCCGCCGCCGAACACACCCAGGAGTTCCGCGAGCACATGGACAAGCTCAAGTCGCTGTCGCTCAGCCCGGCCATCGAAGGCAGCATCGCCAAGACGCAGGCGCAGCTCAACGCGTACATCAGCAGCGCCAACGAGGTTGTGAAGCTCGCCGCCACGGACCCGCCCGCGGCCGAGGCGCGGTTGCCGGCGTTCGGCAATGCCTTCAGGGCGCTGGAGACGGACATGGAGCAGCTCAGCAATCTCATCGAGGCCTTGGCCAAGGAGACCGATTCGGCCAGGGCGGCCGGCGACCTCGGCCATCACATCGAGGGGCACACGCGCGACAAGACCGGGCACCTGCTGCTGGCGCTGGAACAGATGGGCTCCAGCCTGGCGAATATCGTCGGCCAGGTGCGCGGCAGTGCGGAAGCCATCGCCATCGGTTCCGCCGAAATTGCCACCGGCAGCGCGGACTTGAGCCAACGGACCGAGGAGCAAGCCAGCAGCCTGGAGGAGACAGCCTCGGCGATGGGAGAGCTGATGGCGACTGTGAAGAGCAACGCCGAGACGGCTCAACGCGCCACCGAGTTGGCGCGCTCTGCGGCGACGCTCGCTGCCGGTGGGCCGCGCCGGTGGGACGGTGCGCAGCATCGTCTTGGAGGTCGGCAAGGTCGGCAACCTGATCGCCGAGATCAGCACATCCAGCAATGAGCAGAGCAAGGGCATCAGCCAGGTCGGCTCGGCCATCACCATCCTGGACCACATGACGCAGCAGAACGCCGCGCTTGTCGAGGAAAGCGCAGCGGCGGCCGAGAGCCTGAAGGACCAGGCGGCGCGCCTGGTCGACCTGGTGGCGCAGTTCAGGCTGCCGCGCTGAAGTGAATGCCCCTCGCCCAATCTCGCCTTGCTGAACGCAGGCGAGCTTGGTCGGTCCCCCGAGAGGACACAGATGCTTGCGGCATCTAGCCGCAAGCATCGGCAGGCGGGCCGGCTTGGGAGCGGCCCGGCGCTCGGCCCACAGGTATCTTCAGCGTTTCTTCACCACCACGCTGCCGATGGAATAGCCCGCGCCAAAGGAGCAGATGACGCCGGTGTCGCCGGCCTGCAGATCAGTCCGGTGGTGGTGGAAGGCGATGATGGACCCGGCCGACGCGGTGTTGGCGTATTCGTCCAGGATTAGCGGTGCGACGTCGCTGCCCGCCGTGATTGACGACTCAGCGCCGACGAGCCTCTTGATGACCAGCTGGTTCATGCCCAGGTTGGCCTGGTGCAGCCAGAAGCGGCGCACTTGCGTCGGCGCCAGGCCCAGCTTGCCGAGATGGGCCTCGATATGGGCGGCGGCCATGGGCACCACTTCCTTGAAGACCTTGCGGCCCTCCTGGTAGAAGGTCAGGTCGCGAGCATTCGGGTCGCGGTCTTCGGCACGGTTCATGAAGCCGAAGTTGTTGCGGATGTTGTTGCTGAACTGCGTGGCGAGCTGGGTGCCAAGGATCTCCCACTGCTCGGCGCCGGTCGCCGTATCTGCGCGCTCGACGATGACCGCCGTGCAGACGTCACCGAAGATGAAGTGGCAGTCGCGGTCGCGCCATTCCAGGTGGGCCGACGTGATCTCGGGGTTGACGACCAGCACGCACTTGCTCGCACCCGAACGCACCGCGTTGAAGGCCTGCTCCAGCGCGAAGGTGGCCGACGAGCAGGCCACGTTCATGTCGAAGCCGTAGCCCCCCGCGCCCAGCGCCTGCTGGATCTCGACCGCCATGGCCGGGTAGGCGCGCTGCATGTTGGCGCTGGAGCAGAGCACGGCATCGATGTCCGCGCCCGTCTTTCCCGCCTGTTCCAGCGCCTTTTTCGCCGCGTCGACAGCGATCTCGGCCATCAAAGAGATCTCGCCGTCGTCACGCGGCGTGAAGCGCGGGTACATGCGGGCCGGGTCCAGCACGCCGTCCTTCTCGATGACGTAGCGCTGCTTGATGCCCGAGGCCTTCTCGATGAACTCCACGCTGGAGTGCGTCAAGGCGACGCGCTCGCCGGCGGCTATGGCCTCGGCGTGCTGGGCGTTCTGCAGGTCGGCATAGGCGTTGAAGGCCTCGACCAGCTCGGCATTGGTGATGACATGGGGCGGGCGGTAGATACCGGTGCCACTGATGACGACGGGCGGGAATGAAGCTTGCATATTGAAGACGGAAGCCGCCGCTGCTGATGTACGAAGGCTCAAATCTTATCGAGCCATGCTGGTGCAGCCTCTAGGCACTAGCCTGGGGCCTTGAGCCCAAACATGAACGAAGCCAGTCTGCTCCCCCCCGACGACGCCCTGCGCCTGACGCTGCACAACGAGGTGCACGCCCGCCCACCGGCGCGCATCCGCCTGCCGGCCGTCATCGTGCACATCGCCGTGCTGAACGACGGCATCAGCCGCGCCGACGAGCATGCCCACCTGCGGCGCCTGCCCGGCCAGCACGAACTGGCCGAGAGCGCCCTGAGCGGCAACTTCCTGCGCCTGCGCTGCGGCGAGTTCTCGATGAAGTGGGAGCGACATGCCGAGTTCACCCGCTACTCGGTCGTGCAGCCCCTGCCCGCCGACGCCGAGCCCAGCGCGCAGACGCTGGACGCGCTGGCGCTGCGGGTGCCTGGCGACTGGCTGAGCCGCATCCCGGGCCGCACGTTCGCCGCCATCAAGCTCCTCATGATCGAACGGTCCATGACCTTCGCCCCCGCCGCGCTGGCCGAGGCCCAGGCCTGGTTCGGCGCGCACGCTGTGGTGGCATCGACGATGGGCGGGCATTCCATGGTCGTGACCGACTTCTGCCTGCGCGCCAGTGGCTTCGAGCACATCGTCGTGCTGGCCGAGCCCGGCACTCCCGAGACCCGTGCCGGCCGCATCTGCCAGCGCCTGCTGGAGCTGGAGACCTACCGGCTCATGGCGCTGCGCGGCCTGCCCGCCGCCAAGGCGCTGGGTTCGACGCTGACCGAGGTGGAAGCGACGCTGGCCGCCATCACCGCGCGGCTGGAGTTGCGTGGCGCGTCGGAAGCCGAGCTGCTGGACGACCTGATCTCGACCGCCGCCCGCATCGAGCATGCGACGGCCGAGCACCAGTACCGCTTCAGCGCGACGCAGGCCTATCACGCCATCGTCGAGACCCGCCTGGGCGAGCTGCACGAGGGCAAGGTGGCTGGTACGCAGACGCTGGGCGAGTTCATGCAGCGGCGCCTGTCGCCGGCCATCGCCACCGTCAGCGCGACGGCGCAGCGCCTGGCCGGCCTGTCGCAGCGCATCTCACGCGCCAGCGCCCTGCTGCGCACGCGGGTGGACATTGCCACCGAGGCCCAGAACCAGCAGCTGCTGGCCCAGTTGGGCGACGGCCAGCGCACGCAGCTGCGCATGCAAGCCACGGTGGAAGGCCTGTCGCTGGCGGCCATCACCTACTACGTTGTCAGCCTGCTGCTGTACTTCTTCAAGGCGCTGAAGGCGGAGGGCTGGCTGCCGTTCAGCCCCGAGCTGGCGGCCGGCGTGGCGATTCCGGTCGTGCTGCTGACCGTGTGGCAGACGACGCGGCGCATCCACCGCAAGTTCTTCAACCACCCGTGACGATCAGGTCCAGGCCCGGCAGGCGCAGGGCTTGCAGCTGGGCGGGGTCGGCCTGTGGCGTGACGATAAGGGTGCTCAAGGCGGACAGCGGCGCGACGCGGTAGGGCGACACCTTGCCGAGCTTGTCGCTGCTGGCCATCAGCACCGTCTCGGCGGCACTGGCCATCAGCAGCGCCTTGACCTGGGCCTCCTCGGCGTCGCCGGTGGACAAGCCGAACTCGGCCTGGATGCCGGTGACGCCGAGGAAGTAGCAGTCCGCCCGCAGTGCCTGGATGGCCTGGGCGACGCCCGCGCCGACGGCCACGCCGGAGTGCTTGAACAGCCGCCCACCGAGCATCAGCACCTCGACGCTGGGATGCTCGATCAGCGCGGCGGCGATGACGGGGCTGTGCGTGGCGACGGTGGCCCTCAGCGTGGCAGGCAGTTGCCGAACAATGGCCAGCGTGCTGGTGCCGCCGTCGACGAACACCAACTGGCCGTCGGCAATGAGGGATGCCGCCTGCCGACCCAGCGCCCGCTTCTCGTCGACGGCGATGCTGCTGCGCCGCGCCAGGTTGGCCAGCGCGGGCGACACCGGCAGCGCGCCGCCGTGCACACGCTGCAGCGCGCCGCGCGTGGACAGCTCGCGCAGATCGCGGCGGATGGTGTCCTCCGACACACCCAGCCGCTCGGCCAGCTCACGAGCGAGCACGCGACCCGTGAGCCCCAATTCATCCAGGATGGCCAGGTGGCGTTGTTCGGTCAGCATCTTTGGGGTTGCATGGTTTTGCGTTATTTTGCATGATTGCCTGACAATTCAGGAACTTTCATGCAATTCCAGACTGAAACCCGCATTGCCGACCTGCCACTCTCCGCCCGCGTGCGCGTGCAGCAGGTGAAGTTGCTGTCCGACAACTGGTACACGCTGAAGACCACCGCGTTCGACTTCCTGCGCAGCGACGGCCATTGGCAGACGCAGCACCGCGAGACCTATGACCGAGGCAACGGCGCCTGCATCCTGCTCTACCAGCGCGCGCGCCGCCGCGTGCTGCTGACGCGGCAGTTCCGCTACCCGGTGTTCGTCAACGGCTGGCAGCAACTGATGACCGAAGCGGTGGCCGGGTTGCTGGACGAGGCCGACCCGGTCAGCTGCATCCGCGCCGAGGCCGAGCAGGAAGCCGGCGTGCGGGTGCGTGAGCCGCAGGCGCTGTTCGAGGCCTACATGAGCCCGGGCTCGGTGACCGAGAAGCTGCACTTCTTCGCCGCCGAGTACGAGGACGCCGACCTGGTGAGCGAAGGCGGTGGCCTGGTTGACGAGGGCGAGGACATCGCCCGCTTCGAGCTGGGCTTTGACGAGGCCATGCGCCAGGTCGAGGCGGGTGAAATCGTCGATGCAAAAACCCTCATGCTGCTGCGCTGGGCCGAGCGGCATGTGTTCGGGCCGCCGCCTCGGCAGGGGCCGCTGCTGGTCTTCATCGCCGGCCCTTACCGCAGCGGCACCGGCGACCACGAGGAATTGATCGCCGCGAACGTCAAGGCCATGCAGGACGCCGCTGTGCAGGTGGCCGCGCTGGGCCATGTGCCGCTGCTGGGCGAATGGGTCACGCTGCCGCTGATCGAGGCTGCGGGCGGACAGCGGGGCGATGCCGTCTGGGACCGCTTCTTTCACCCTCACGCTCAGGCGGTGCTGGAGCGCTGCGACATATTGCTGCGCATCGGCGGTGATTCGGCGGGCGCGGACGCGATGGTCAAGGCAGCACTCGCTCGGGGGTTGCCTATTCACTACGGCCTTGAAAGCCTGAAGTCCCTGACCGCCACTTCAGTTGCGTAGAATCAATCACCGGGCCCAAATTTTGGCGTCCGGTTTTTTTTGCCCGCTCGAAAAGCGGGCGAAATACAGCCGGCAGAGCCAAGTCAAGCGCTCGCAGCCCAGGTCGCGCACTGCTGAACGCGCGCCGCAACTGTGAACTTGAACCATGGAAATCTTCGACTACGACAACATCCTGCTGCTGCCGCGCAAATGCCGCGTGGAGAGCCGCTCTGACTGCGACACCTCCGTGCAGTTCGGTCCGCACCGCTTCCGCCTGCCGGTGGTGCCCGCCAACATGAAGACCGTGGTGGACGAGCCCATCACCGAGCTGCTGGCCCGCGAGGGCTACTTCTACGTGATGCACCGCTTCGACCTGGACAGCCTGGCCTACGCCAAGTCCATGCGCGACAAGGGCCTGCTGGTCAGCTTGAGCGTCGGCGTGAAGGGCGCGGACTTCGAACTCGTCGACCGCCTCGCGGCCGAGGGCGTGGGCGCCGACTACCTGACCATCGACATCGCCCATGGGCATGCCGAGAGCGTGCAGCGCATGATCGGCCACATCAAGCAGAAGCTGCCCGAGGCCTTCGTCATCGCCGGCAACGTCGGCACGCCAGAGGGTGTCATCGACCTGGAGACCTGGGGCGCCGATGCAACCAAGGTCGGCGTCGGGCCGGGCAAGGTCTGCATCACGCGGCTCAAGACGGGCTTCGGCACGGGCGGCTGGCAGCTGTCGGCGCTGAAGTGGTGTGCTCGCGTGGCCACCAAGCCCATCGTGGCCGACGGCGGCATCCGCCACCACGGCGACATCGCCAAGAGCGTGCGCTTCGGCGCTGCCATGGTCATGATCGGCTCGCTCTTCGCCGGCCATGAAGAGTCGCCCGGCACCACGGTCGAGGTCGACGGCAAGCTCTACAAGGAGTACTACGGCTCGGCCTCGGACTTCAACAAGGGCGAGTACCGGCACGTGGAAGGCAAGCGCATCCTGGAACCGGTCAAGGGCAAGCTGGGCGACACGCTGCGGGAGATGCATGAAGACCTGCAGAGCTCCATCTCCTATTCGGGCGGCACGCAGTTAGCGGACCTGAAGAAGGTGAACTACGTGGTTCTCGGTGGAGAGAACGCGGGGGAACATCTGTTCATGTAAGCCTCAGCGCAACGTCACAGCCGCCTCAAAACCCGGCTCGACGTTGCGCAGCTCCAACCGGCTGCCATGTGCCTCGGCCACCAGCCGGCACAGGCACAGCCCCAGGCCAACGCCGCCCTCGACGCGCGTGCGGGCGGCATCCGGCCGGTAGAACGGCTGGCCCAGGTTCGGCAGCGCATCGGCCGGCACGCCGGGGCCGAAATCGCGCACGGTCAGGCGGATGCCGCTGCCCGCTCGACTCAGGCTGATTTGCACAGCGCCACGGACCGTGTCGTTGTGGCGCAAGGCGTTGTGCGCCAGGTTGCGAAGCAGCAGTTGCACGCGCAGCCGATCCAGCTTCAAGACGGGCAGGTCTGGCTCGACATGCAACTCCACGCCAGGCTGTGCCTGCTCCTGCGCCAGCTCGGCAAGGTCGCAATCCGCCAACTGAAGCGCCTGGTGGCCGCTGCCCAGCCGCTCGCTCTCCAGCAGCGCCGTGATGAGGTCGCGCATCTGCGCCAGCTCGTCCAGCAGCGCGTCGCGCGAATCGCCCTCGCCCACCATCTCGGCATGCAGGCGCGCACGCGTCAGCGGGCTGCGCAGCTCGTGGCTGACGGCAAGCAGCAGCGCGCGCTTGCCATCCAGCATGGCCTGGATGTCGGCGGCCATCTGATTGAAGCGCAGCGCCAGGTCGCCGATCTCGTCCCGGTGGATGACCGGCACGCGGTGCGAGAACTGGCCTCGACCAAAGGCCTCGGCGCCCATGGCCAGCGCGTGCAAGGGCCAGACCATGTGGCGAATCATGCCGAAGGCCAGGCCCGTGACGATCAACAGCGCCGGCACGGCCCACAGCAGGCCGTACGCACTGCCCTCCGAGCCCCACAGAATCGCGCTGCTGGCCAGGGCCAGCAGGAAGAAGACGGCGATCAGACGGGCGCCGAGGGAGTGATTGAACTGGCGGTGATGCCGGTGCCAGCGCTGGTGCCAGCGGTGCCGCGCCCGCCAGCGCCACTCGCGGTCGCGGCTGAAGCGCTGGGCGCGCTTCTTCTGCTGGCGCTCGCAGCGCTCGCGCCATTGGTGGTCGTAGGGGTGGTGCCTCACGCCGGACGCTCCGGGAGAGCAAAGCAGTAGCCCGCGTTGCGCAGCGTCTTCAGCGCCGCCAGCGGCTCAAGCTTGCGGCGCAGTCGGCTCACCAGGATGTCGACGGCGCGCGTGAACAGCTCGGCCTCCTGGCCGCGCAACCGGTTCAGGATGTCGTCGCGCGAGAACACCCGGCCGGGCTCGCGGGCGAGCATCAGCAGCAGCTCGTATTCCGTGCCGGTCAGCTCGACAAAACCGTTCGCGCATTTCACCTCGCGGCGCGCGGTGTCGATCTCCAGGCCCTCGAAGCAGAGCTTGCTCACAGGCAGCGCCACGATGGGCGCTGCGGCTGGCGCCAGCCGCGTGCGGCGCAGGATGGTTTGCAGCCGCGCCGCCAGCTCACGCGGTTCGAAGGGCTTGGGCAGGTAGTCGTCAGCGCCCAGCTCCAGGCCCACCACGCGGTCGGTCAGGTCCCCGCGCGCGGTCAGCATCAGCACGGGAATCTCGCGCCAGGCATCGGTGCCGGCGCGCAGCCGCTTGCAGAACTCGAAGCCATCCATCTCGGGCAGCATGCCGTCGAGGATGAGCGCGTCGAAGCGCTCGGCGGCGAGGCGCGCCACAGCCGCGCTGGGCCGGGTGACGGCTTCGAGCTGGAAGTCGAAGCGGGCCAGGTATTGCGTCAGCGGCCCGGCCAGGGCTTCGTCGTCGTCAATCAGCAGCAATCGGTGCATGTCGCGATTATTTGGGCACGGCGCGAACCAGCGTGATCGCGTGTTCCGGGCAGGCAATGACGCAATGGCCGCAGGCTTCGCAGGCCGCTGCGTTGGGCGTGAAGGCCTGCTCCCAGCCATGCGCCATGCCGCGCAGCCTGCCGAACAGGCTCAGGCCCTGGCGATCCTCCGGCGCCAACTTGCCGAGGCTGAACACGTTGAAGGGGCAGACCGCCAGGCACTCGCCCTTGCCTTCGCAGCGGTTGCGGTCGATGTGCGGCATGAAGCGACCGCGCGGCTGAGTGCCGCAATGCGCGTCCATCACGCGGCGTCGTACGGGTGACGACCGAAGCGCCGCGTCATGAAGCGCAGCACCTGGCGCTGTTCGGCGTCCAGGGAGTCGAAGAAGTCGCCAAAGGCGTCGACGAGTCCCGGGCCGGCGGCGCGCACGGCGTCCAGCTTGGCGTCGAGACGTTGCCGGGCGCTCTCGCGGGCGAAGTGTTCCTCGGCGAACAGGCTCGCCAGCTCGGGGCCGCGAACAAGGCTCTTCAGCGCGTCGCCCTGGCGCTGGAGCTGCTCAGACCAGGCAGCAAAGCGTCGCTGCTGCTCGTCGTCCAGGTCCAGCCTGGCTGCCACTCGACCGAGGAGATGCTGGGCGAAACCGTCAGCATGACGGCCGAAATGATGGCCAGGCTGGCCGTGGCCAAAGTGGTGGCGAAATTCGTGGTGGGCGTGCCAGCGACGAAAGAAGTTCATGGTGTGCGCTCCGGTTGGGATGACGCCCATGATTCCGGGCCGCCGTCCGCAGAGCATCTCGACGCGGTATCGCCGGGTTTCGTTTTGTATCGGGCCCGAGGGGCGCCCGTAAAATCGCCGGCCCTGCCCACCGTCCGTCCGAGACCGCCCGTGACCGAACTCGCCAAGTCCTTCGAACCCGCCGCCCTGGAAGCCCACTGGGGCCCGAAGTGGGAGGCCGCCGGCCTGTACGAGCCGACACTGGACCCGGCCAAGCCGTCCTTCAGCATCCAGCTGCCGCCGCCCAACGTGACGGGCACGCTGCACATGGGCCACGCTTTCAACCAGACGGTGATGGACTCGCTGACGCGCTACCACCGCATGAAGGGCGACAACACGCTGTGGGTGCCGGGCACCGACCACGCCGGCATCGCCACCCAGATCGTCGTCGAGCGCCAGCTTCAGGCTGCGGGCCAGAGCCGCCACGACCTGGGCCGAAAGAACTTCGTCGCCCGCGTGTGGGACTGGAAGCAGGAGAGCGGCAACACCATCACCAGCCAGATGCGCCGTCTTGGCGACTCAGTGAGCTGGGGCCATGAGTACTTCACGATGGACGAGAAGCTCTCGACCGTCGTCGTCGAGACCTTCGTGCGGCTGTTCGAGGAAGGCCTGATCTACCGCGGCAAGCGGCTGGTGAGCTGGGACCCGGTGCTGCAATCGGCCGTGTCGGACCTGGAGGTGTCGTCTGAAGAGGAAGACGGCTCGCTGTGGCACATCCGTTATCCGCTCGCCGATGGCAGCGGTTCGGTGGTCGTGGCCACCACACGGCCGGAAACGATGCTGGGCGACGTGGCCGTCATGGTCCACCCCGAGGACGAGCGCTACGCCGCGCTGATCGGCAAGCTGGTGAAGCTGCCGCTGACCGACCGGGAGATCCCCGTCATCGCCGACGACTACGTGGACCGGGAGTTCGGCACCGGCGTCGTCAAGGTCACGCCGGCGCACGACACCAACGACTACGCCGTCGGCCAACGCCACAAGCTACCGATGATCGCGGTGCTGGACCTGCAGGCCAAGATCAACGACAACGCGCCCGAGGCCTATCGCGGGCTGGACCGCTTCGTCGCCCGCAAGCGCGTCGTGGCTGATCTGGAGGCGCTGGGCCTGCTTGTCGAGGTCAAGAAGCACAAGCTGCAGGTGCCGCGGTGCGAGCGCACCGGCCAGGTCATCGAACCGATGTTGACCGACCAATGGTTCGTCGCCGTCACCAAGCCGGGTGCCGATGGCAAGAGCATCGCCACCAAGGCCATCGAAGCCGTCGACACCGGCGCCGTCAAGTTCCACCCCGAGCAGTGGGTCAACACCTACAACCACTGGATGGGCAACCTGCAGGACTGGTGCATCTCGCGCCAGCTGTGGTGGGGCCACCAGATCCCGGCCTGGTATGGCACGGGCGGCGAGCTGTTCGTGGCTCGCAGCGAAGACGAAGCCCGCGCCAAGGCCACGGCCGCCGGCTACACCGGCGAACTGAGCCGCGACCCGGACGTGCTGGACACCTGGTACTCGTCGGCGCTGGTGCCGTTCTCCACGCTGGGCTGGCCCGAAAAGACACTGGAGCAGGAACTCTTCCTGCCGTCGTCCGTGCTCGTGACCGGCTACGACATCATCTTTTTCTGGGTCGCCCGGATGATCATGATGACGACGCACTTCACCGGCAAGGTGCCGTTCAAGGACGTCTACATCCATGGCCTGGTGCGCGATTCGCAGGGCCAGAAGATGAGCAAGTCCGAGGGCAATGTGCTGGACCCGGTGGACCTGATCCAGGGTGTCGACCTCGACACGCTGATCCAGAAATCCACGCAGGGCCTGCGCAAGCCCGAGACAGCGCCCAAGGTCGCCGCGCGCGTGAAGAAGGAGTTCCCCGAAGGCATGCCGGCCTACGGCGCCGACGCGCTGCGCTTCACGATGGCGTCGTACGCCTCGCTGGGCCGCAACATCAACTTCGACACCAAGCGCTGCGAGGGCTACCGGAACTTCTGCAACAAGCTCTGGAACGCGACGCGCTTCGTGCTGATGAATACGCAAGGCCAGGACTGCGGCCTTGCGCACGAACAAGGCGCCTGCCCGCCCGGCTACAACACGTTCAGCCAAGCCGACCGCTGGATCACCAACGAGCTGCAACGTGTGGAAGCGGCCGTGGCCGAGGGCTTTGCCGAGTACCGCCTCGACAACGTCGCCAACGCCGTCTACAGCTTCGTTTGGGACGAGTACTGCGACTGGTACCTGGAGATCGCCAAGGTGCAGATCCAGAACGGCGACGAGAGCCAGCAGCGCGCCACGCGCCGCACGCTGATCCGCGTGCTGGAGACGACGCTGCGCCTGTTGCACCCGGTCGCGCCCTTCATCACCGAGGAGCTTTGGCAGACCGTCGCCCCGGTGGCCGGCCGCAAGACGGTCGACTACATCGGGCAGGCACCCTACCCCGTCGCCCAGCCCGAACGCATCGACCCCGCAGCTGACGCCTGGGTGGCCCAACTCAAGGACGTGGTCGGCACGACGCGCAGCCTGCGCAGCGAGATGGCACTGAGCCCTGCCGAGCGCGTGCCGCTGCTGGTGGGCGGCGACCTGAGCTTCCTGTCCGAAGCGGCTGCCGTGCTGAAGGTGCTGGCCAAGTTGAGCGCTGTCGAGCTGATCGCCGACGACGCCGAGTTCGCCAGGCAGAGCGCCACATCGCCCGTGCTCGTCCACGGCGCGGCCAAGCTGGCGCTGAAGGTCGAGATCGACGTCGAGGCCGAGCGCGCCCGACTGACCAAGGAAGCCACGCGCCTGGAGGGCGAGATTGGCAAGGCCGAGGCCAAGCTGGGCAACGAGAGCTTCGTCGCCCGCGCGCCGGCCGCCGTCGTCGAGCAAGAGCGCGCCCGCGTGGCGGGCTTCAAGGAGACGGTGGTGCGGCTGCGCGAGCAGCTCGCCCGGCTGCCTCAGTAATAGAGCTCGGCCTTGGCGGGTGGCTTGGCGCCGCCTGCCGGCGGGCTCAGCAGCAAGTCGATGCCGCGCGCCACCGCCCAGGCCGCACGCACGCGGGACTCGCGTGTCGTGCCGGCCAACCGCGGCGTGACCTGCAGGTTGGCCATGCCGTGCAGCGGCCGGCCCGACTCCAGCCAGCCCGGCTCCAGGCTGTCGAACCAAGCTGCCCGCAGCCGCCCCCCGCGCAACGCCTGCGCCAGCGCCGCCTCATGCACCAGGCCCGACTGGCTCAGTCCCACGACGACCTGGCCGGGCCGCGCGACCTCCAGCTGACGCTCACCGACGATGCCCCGGTAACGATCGAAGTACGGCAGCAGCAGCGCCAGACCGTCGCTTTCCTCCATCAGCAGGCTGAGGCTCACGGGCTCGATGCCCCAGCGCAACCAGGTCGCGTCGCTCGGGTGCACGGCGGGGTCGTAGCCGATGACACGCGTGCCGAAAGCATGCAGCAACTGGGTCAGCACCTGGGCCGCCGGGGTGAGCCCCAGCACGCCGACGGTCGAGCACCCCAGCTCGCGGCCGACCTTCAGGCCGTCACTGCTCTCAACGGGCACGCGCCGCAGCAGGCTCAGCAGCGCGCCGATGGCGAATTCCGCCTCCGCGCTGGCCGTGGACGCCTGCGAGCGGACCACCTCCACACCAGCCTTGCGGCAGGCCTCGACATCGATGTTCTCCATGCCGCCGCTGGCCCGGCCGATGGCGCGCAGCGTCGGTGCGTTGCGCAAGAGTTGGGCATCGATGGGCACCTCAGGCGGCGCGACCAGCGCGCGGGCGTCCCGCAAAGCCTCGACCAAGCCCCCGAGATCGCCGACGAGTTCTGGCGCGAAACGCGCATCGTGCCGCTCTGCAAGCCACTGCACGACATCGGTTTCCAATGGTTCCAGGATCAGGACGGACATGTCATCTTTGTGGCCAACTCAAGGGTCATAACCGTCACAACCCCCGTGACACAATCGCCGCGCCCTTGTCCAAACCAGTGTACCCATGGCCTCTTCGACCAAATCGCCGATCACCAAAGCCATCTTCCCGGTCGCCGGTCTCGGGACGCGGTTCCTGCCGGCCACCAAGGCCCAGCCCAAGGAAATGCTGCCCGTCGTCGACAAGCCGCTGATCCAGTACGCGGTCGAGGAAGCCTATGAGGCGGGTGTGCGCGAGATGATCTTCGTGACCGGCCGCCACAAGCGCCCCATCGAAGACCATTTCGACATGACGTTCGAGCTGGAAGTCGCGCTCGAGAACTCGGGCAAGCAGGACTTGCTGGATGTGGTGCGCAGCGTCAAACCCGACGACATGCAGTGCATCTATGTGCGCCAGGCGCAAGCTCTGGGCCTGGGCCACGCTGTGCTGTGCGGTCAGCGCCTGGTGGGCAACGAGGCCTTCGCGGTGCTGCTGGCCGATGACCTGATGGTTGGGCCCACACCCGGCCGCGGCATCCTGAAGCAGATGGTGGAACAGTTCGCTGACTGGCGCGCTTCGATACTCGCCGTGCAGGAAGTGCCGGCCGAGCACACCCGTCGCTACGGCATCGTGGCGGGCACCCAGGTCAACGACAACCTGATGGACGTGACCCGCATCGTCGAGAAGCCCGCTCCCGAGGACGCACCGTCGCGCCTGGGCGTGGCAGGCCGCTACATCTTGACGCCGGGCGTCTTCCACGAGATCGCCAATCAGCCCCGCGGCGTGGGCGGCGAGATCCAGCTGACCGACGGCATCGCCGGCCTGCTGCGCCGCGAGAAGGTCTTTGCCTACCGCTACGAAGGCAAGCGCTACGACTGCGGCAGCAAGGAAGGTTTCCTGCAGGCCAACGTCGAGCTGGCCCTGGCCCACCCGCAACTGGGGCCGGGCTTCAAGGAATTCCTGCAGAGCCTCCCGCTCTGAGGAATCAACGGCGTCGCAAGACGTGGATGAACTCGGCGCCGGCAGTTTCCTGCTGGACGAGTTCATTGCCCGTCTGACGGGCAAACGCCTGGAAGTCGCGCATCGAGCTCGGGTCGGTCGCGACGACGCGCAGCAGGTCGCCGCTGAGCATCTCGGCCAGCGCCTTCTTGGCCTTCAGGATGGGCAGGGGACAGTTCAGGCCCCGGGTATCGATCTCGCGTTGAACGTCCATCTGCTTATTCTCTCTTGAGGTCGAGCCACTGGGGTTCTATCCCCTTGGATCTCAGCCAGGTCGCCAAGGCCTGGCCCGTGCCCTGCGGCCAGCACATGACCTTCTCGGGCGCGATCAGCTTGTACTCGGCCAGCTCGGGCGAGAGCCTGATCTCGCCCCGCGCGGCAGCATGGTAGGCAATGATGATCTGGTTCATGCGCTGGAAGTCCCAGACACCGAGCAGGCTTAAAGAATCCACCTCCAGCGACGTATCTTCGGCAATCTCGCGGCGGACGCCTTCCTCGGGCGACTCACCCGCCTCCATGAAGCCTGTGATCAGCCCGAAGAAGCGCCCCGGCCAGGCGGCGTTGCGGGCCAGCAGCACCTGACCCTCGCGATCCGTGCACTCGATGACGGCCGCCAGCACCGGCGTCGGGTTGTTCCAGTGCGTGAAGCCGCAGGCAGCGCAGCGCAGCCGCTCCTTGTCGCCGCCGTCCTCGGCTTGCGTGATCAGCGCCAATTCGCTGGCGCAGTCCGGGCAGAAGCGATAAGGCTTCATTGAAGCCCCCTTCGCGCTTCGCGCTGTGCCCCCAGGGGGGAGCGAGCTTGCTCGGAGCGGCCCGGCGCGGCGCTCATGCAGGAAACACGCCGGTCGACAGATAGCGGTCGCCGCGGTCGCAGACGATGAAGGCGATGGTCGCGTTCTCCACCTGGCGCGCGATCTGCAACGCCACCCAGCAGGCACCTGCAGCAGAAATGCCGGCGAACAGGCCCTCCTCGGCCGCCATGCGCCGCGCCATGTCCTCCGCGTCGCTCTGGCTGACCAGCACCAACTCGTCCACGCCCGTCGGGTCGTAGATCTTGGGCAGGTAGGCCTCGGGCCATTTGCGGATGCCGGGGATGCGCGAGCCCTCGGCCGGCTGGGCGCCGATGATGCGCACGGCCGGGTTCTTCTCCTTCAGGAAGCGCGACACGCCGGTGATGGTGCCCGTTGTGCCCATGGCGCTGACGAAGTGCGTGATGCGCCCGTCCGTGTCCTTCCACAGCTCGGGGCCGGTGGTCTCGTAGTGGGCGCGCGGGTTGTCGGCATTGGCGAACTGGTCCAGCACGCGGCCGCGGCCCTCGCTGGCCATCTGCTCGGCCAGGTCGCGGGCGTACTCCATGCCGCCGGTCTTGGGGGTCAGCACCAGTTCGGCGCCGAACGCCTTCATCGTCTGCGCGCGTTCGATGGACAAGTCCTCCGGCATGATCAACACCATGCGGTAACCCTTCACGGCCGCCGCCATGGCCAAGGCAATGCCGGTGTTGCCCGAGGTGGCTTCAATCAGCGTGTCGCCGGGCTGGATGTCGCCGCGCTCCTGGGCGCGCTGGATCATGGAGAGTGCGGGGCGGTCTTTGACCGAACCCGCAGGGTTGTTGCCTTCGAGCTTGCCTAG
>Ga0187844_10000707_pt1 | contig 26006 bp, 22 predicted proteins | sample SpaLakP09_SKY_50_FD_134517 | JGI IMG/M metagenome (GOLD analysis project Ga0187844, IMG submission 134517) | Oligotrophic lake water microbial communities from Sparkling Lake, Wisconsin, USA - SP09_SKY_50 | ecosystem: Environmental > Aquatic > Freshwater > Lake | place: USA: Sparkling Lake... | reverse complement strand
GAGGGCAGCCAAGCGTTGGGTTCATCTGACGCGAGATGATCACGCTCACCGGGCGATGTACCAAGCCCGAGCTCGTTGAGCATTGGTTCAAGGAAATATAAAGCCCGGCGGCTTCGCAGACCCAACCATTGTAGGCGCTTGCAACTGGTGCGGAGAGCGGCGCGAGGGAAAAGCCCGCAGGTTTGCTGGAGCATGGCCTGCGGTGGCCTTTGCGCCGGGGTGGCGCGGCTTCAGAGCAGGCGGCCGTCGTCGCCCAGGGCCTGGTCCAGGCGTTGCACCAGGGTCTGCAGGCGTTGGTTCTCGTCTTCGGGCAGCAGGGATTCTTGTTGTCCCGCCGCTGATGCGGGCACTGCAGGGGGTGCCGCTTTGGCGGCAGAACCCGCTGCCAGGTCGGCGGCTTCACGGTCTGCAATCTCGAAAGCCAGGTTCAGGGCGGCCAGCACGGCGATCCGTTCGCGGGCGCGCACCTTGCCTGCATCGCGTATGCGGGTCATGGCGGTATCCACGCGCTCCACAGCGTCCAGCAGGCGGCTCTCTCGGCCCTCGGGGCAGGTCAGCAGGTAGCTTTGCTGCAGGATCTGCACCTCGATTTGCTTCATTCGGCTTCTTTCGTGAGCGGCACGGCGGCGGGAAGGCGTTCGAGCAGGGCATCCACACGGGCACGCGCTGCACTCAGGCGGGATTTGAGCGAGTCCCGCTCCTGGGTGAGGGCGGCCACCTGGTCCGTCAGCAAGGCGTTGGTGCGTTGCAGTTCCGCGTGGCGCAGCAGCAGGCGCTCTACGCGGTCGGCGATCTGGTCGGTGGGGGACGGTGTTGCCATACAGCCAGCGATTGTAGGGTTGCGCGTTGTAAACGGTCGTAAAATCCCACCGTTGGTGCTCGCGGTGTGGTTCGCATGCCGCAGTTCAACGGGAAGCAGGGAGGTGCCGCCACACATGGCGCGCCCAGCCTGCGCTGCCCCCGCAACGGTCAGCGGACGAATCTTCGATTCTCTCTCCATCCATAAGCCACTGGGCGCCTTGAACAAGCGCCTGGGAAGGCATTGGGGGGTGCTCCGCCAGCCCGGATACCGGCCAACATGGTGGCTGCGTGCGCCTTTTTTTGGCGCTGCGCGGCTGTATCACCCACATGCTGGCGGGAGGCCGGCCCCGGGTTGTTTGTTGACGATGATCCCCATGAAAATCCGTACTCTTCGTGCGCGCCCTGTGGCGTCGCTGCGCGTGCCCGCCCAACGCCTTGCGCTGGTGGCCCTGGCGGTTGGCAGTGCCTGCAGCGCCCTGGCACAGACCGCGCCCGGCGCAGGCGAGCTGCTGGCCCAGAACCTGCGCGCGCCCCAGCTCGGCGAGACCGTGGTGGCTGCCACACGCACGCCGCAGCCGCTCACCGACCTGATTGCCGACGTGTCCATCGTGGACCGCGAAACCATCGAAACCAGCGGCGCCACCGGTCTGGCCGATCTGCTGGCGCGCTTGCCAGGTGTGGAGTTCTCGCGCAATGGCGGCCCGGGCACGACCACCGGCGTGTTCCTGCGCGGCGCTGAGTCGCGCTTCACGGCGGTGTACATCGACGGCGTGCGCATCGACTCGCAGTCCACCGGTGGTGCGCCCTGGGAGAGCATTCCGCTCGGCCTGATTGACCGCATCGAAGTGCTGCGTGGCCCGGCTGGGGCGGTGTACGGCTCGGACGCCATGGGCGGCGTGGTGCAGATCTTCACCAAACGCGGCGAGAACGGCACAGCGCCCTATGTGGGCGTGGGGCTGGGCAGCCATGGCACCTCCAAGCTGGAGGCCGGTATCAGCGGTGCCAGCGGCACCCTGGACTACGCGCTGGGCCTGTCCCGCGAAAACAGCAAGGGCTTCAACGCCCGCACTGTCACCACGCAGAACCCCGACCGCGACGGCTACCGCAACACGGCGGGCCATGCCCGCGTGGGCCTGCAGGTGGATGCCGTGCACCGCCTCGAAGGCACGCTGATGGTCAACGACACCAACAGCGGCTACGACAACGGCCTGGGCAAGGACGACCGCAACCTGCACACCATGCACGCGCTGGGGCTGAACTGGAATGCCCAGTGGAGCAGCGCCTACAAGACGCGCCTGTCCATCACCGACTCGCGCGATGAGTACGAGACCCGTCCCTCGCCCTACCTCAGCGACACACGCCTGCGTGGCTACTACTTCCAGAACGAGTACCGCCAGGGCGCGCACCTGGTCACCGCTGCGCTGGAGCGCCGCGAAGACCGCCTGGAGAACAAGCCCATCGACGCCAAACGCTCGCAGGATGCGCTGGCCCTGGGCTATGGCTACAACGCCGCAGGCCACACCGTGCAGCTCAACCTGCGCCACGACTCCGACAGCGAGTTTGGCGGCAAGAGCACCGGCAGCGCGGCCTATGGCTACGCCATCACCCCGCAGTGGCGCGCCACGGCATCGGTGGGCACGGCCTTCCGTGCGCCCACGCTGTACCACCGCTTCAGCGAATACGGCGTGGCCACGCTGCGCCCCGAAAGCAGCCGCAATGCCGAAGTGGCACTGCGCTACGCCCAAGGCAGCAGCACCTTCTCGGCCACGCTGTTCCGCAACCGCGTGAGCAACCTGATCTCCTTCGGCGGCGCGGGCACCTGTGCTTCGAGCTTTGGCTGCTACGCCAACACGGCCCGCGCTGAATACAAGGGTGTGACCTTTGCGGGCTCGCACCGCATGGGTGATGTGCAACTGCATGGCTCCATCGACCTGCAGCGCCCGCGCGACCTGGACACCGGCAAGCAGCTGGCGCGCCGCGCCAAGCAGCACGCCACCTTTGGCGCCGACACGCGCCTGGCGGGCTGGACCGTGGGCGCCGAAGTGCAGGCCTCGGGCCGCCGCTTCGACACCGTGGCCAACACCAACGTGCTGGGTGGCTATGCGCTGATCAACCTGTACGCCAGCACCCGCATTGCGCGCGACTACACGCTGATTGCCCGCATCGACAACCTGGCCGACAAGGACTACCAGCTGGCCCGTACCTACGCCACTGCGGGCCGCGTGGCCTATGTGGGAGTGAAGTGGGCGCCACAGTGAGTCCACGGCACGCCAAGCATGCAGAGAGAGGAAGAGGAGAAGCGAAATGGTGCAGCCCGCCCGTAGCCCGGCGATCCTGATCGCCGCCCCGGCTTCGGGCCAGGGCAAGACCACCGTCACCGCCGCCCTGGCGCGCTTGCATGCGCGCCAGGGGCGGCGCGTGCGGGTCTTCAAGTGCGGGCCGGACTTTCTGGACCCGCACTGGCACCAGCTGGCCAGCGGTGCGCCCGTGCACCAGCTCGACCTGTGGATGAACGGCGCGGTGGACTGCGCGCAGCGCCTGCATGAGGCAGCGGGGGATGCGGACCTGATCCTCATCGAAGGCGTGATGGGCCTGTTTGACGGCAGCCCCAGCGCGGCCGACCTGGCCCGGCACTTTGGTGTGCCGGTGCTGGCCGTGGTCGATGCCTCGGCCATGGCAGGCACGTTTGGTGCGCTGGCCTTTGGCCTGCGCCACTACCGCCCCGGCCTGCCCTGGGCGGGCGTGCTGGCCAACCGCGTGGGCAGCGCACGCCATGCCGACATGCTGCGGGACGGCCTGCAGGATGCCGACGACTGGATGGGCGCACTGATGCGGGTGCAGGCCACCGGCAAGGCGCCCGTTGGTGCCAAGGCGGCTGCCGCATTGCTGCCTGAGCGCCACCTGGGCCTGGTGGCCGCGCACGAGCTGGCTGACAGCCAACAGCGGCTGGATGCCGCCGCCGACGCGCTGGCCGCCACGCCGCTGGGCCAGATGGACCTGGACGAGCTGCAGTGCTGGGCGGTGGACTTCCCGGCGCCCGCATCGGCGCCCGCCGTGCCACGCCTGCTGGCAGGCCGCACGGTGGCCGTGGGGCGCGATGCCGCGTTCTGCTTCATCTACGCCGCCAATGTGCAATGCCTGGAACAGATGGGCGCGCGCGTGGAGTTCTTCTCGCCACTGCACGATGCCGCGCTGCCCGATTGCGATGCGGTGTGGCTGCCCGGCGGCTACCCCGAGCTGCACACCACGCAGATAGCGGCCAACACCGGCATGTTGATCAGCCTGCGCGCCCATGTGGCCGCAGGCAAGCCCCTGTGGGCCGAGTGCGGCGGCATGATGGCGCTGTTCGATTCCATCACCCTGGCCGACGGCAGCAAGGCCCCGCTGTGGGGGCTGTTGCCCGGCCACGTGACCATGCAAAAGCGCCTGGCGGCGCTGGGCCCGCAGCAACTGGCGGTGGCGGGGCACACGTTGCGCGGCCACACCTTCCACTATTCGACCAGCGACAGCAGCGCCCCCGTGGTGGCCCGCACGGCGCGCCCGAACGAGGTGGTTGCGCCGGATGCGGGCGAGGCGCTGTACCGGCAGGGCAGCATCCATGCCAGCTACTTCCATGCATGGTTCCCGTCCAGCCCCGAAGCCGTGGCGCACCTGCTGGGAGGCGCATCCGTATGACCCTCACCACCGAACTGATCCTGGGCGGCCAGAAAAGCGGCAAGTCCCGCCGTGCCGAGCTGCTGGCGCGCGACTGACTGGCGCAGTCCGCCGATCACCGCGCGGTGTTGATTGCCACCGGCGCAGCCTGGGACGACGAAATGCGCGAGCGCATAGACCGCCACCAGCGCGACCGCGCCGAGCGCGTGCCCGGCCTGCAGACGGTGGAAGAGCCGCACGACGTGGCCGCAGCGATCACGCGGCTCAGCACACCGCAGACCCTGCTGGTGGTGGATTGCCTGACGCTGTGGCTCACCCACTGGACCATGCCCCTGGGTGTAGAAGCCATGAATTTTGAACAAAAACAGGCCCTTGGGCGCGACTGGAAAGCGCAAGCAGCTATGTTTTTAGGAGCGATTCGGAAATCCCCCGGCCCCGTTGTTCTGGTGGGCAACGAAATTGGCCTGGGGGTCATCCCGATGGGGCGCGAGGTGCGCGCCTTTGTGGATGCGCTGGGCACGCTGAACCAGCAGGTGGCCCAGGCATGCCCCCGCGTCACGCTGATGGCGGCAGGCCTGCCGCTTACCTTGAAAGAACCCTGTTGATGAAACCAACCCCCGTGCGCCGCATCCTGTGGGTGATCGCCATCCTGGTGCTGCTGGGCCTGCTCATGGCCGGGCTGGCGCGTGCGCAGCCCGTGCACATCAAGGACGACAAGGGCCGTGAGGTCTCGCTGCCCCGCCCCCCGCAGCGCATCGTGAGCCTGCTGCCCTCGCTGACCGAAAGCGTATGCGAGCTGGAGCAATGCCATCGCCTGGTGGGGGTGGACCGCTATTCCAACTGGCCCGAGGCCGTGATCGGCAAGCTGCCCAAGGTGGGCGGCGGCATCGACCCGAGCATCGAGGCCATCGTGGCGCTCAAGCCGGACCTGGTGCTCATGTCCGTCAGCTCCCGCGCCAGCGACCGGCTGGAGGCGCTGGGCCTCACCGTGGTGCAACTGGAGCCCAAGACCCACGCCGATGTGCGCCGCGTGCTGGGCACCGTGAGCGACCTGCTGGGCGTGCCCCGCGCGCAGGGCTCCGACCGCCTCTGGCGCGTGATCGACGCGGGCGTGCTCGCGGCGGCCCAGTCCCTGCCGCCCAAGGCCAAGAATGCACGCGTGTACTTCGAGGTGAGCCGGGGGCCGTATGCGGCGGGCGAGGCCTCGTTCATCGGCGAATCGCTCACCCGGCTGGGCGTGCGCAACGTGGTGCCTGCGTCGCTGGGCCCGTTTCCGCGCCTGAACCCCGAGTTTGTGGTGCGCGCCAATCCCGACATCATCATGATCGGCAACCGCAGCATGCAGGCCATGGTGCCGTACCCCGGCTGGGCCACGATGCGCGCCATCCGTGAGAACCGGTTGTGTGTGTTTGGCCCCGGCGATTCCGACGTGGTGGTGCGCCCCGGGCCCCGCATGGCCGAGGCGGCCCGCATCATGGCGCGCTGCCTGGTGGACAAGGCCCCATGACCAGCGTCCCGATGGACTTGCCCACTGGCTCCGCCACCCGCCGCGCCGCATGGCGTGCCGCCTGGTTGCTGCTGGCCAGCGCCGTGCTGACCGTATGTGGCGCCAGCGTGGGCAGCACGGGTTTTGACAGCGTGCTGCGCATGCACGGCGACCCCGTGGCCTGGCAGATCGTGTGGGACATCCGCCTGCCGCGCACGCTGGGGGCGTGGCTGGCGGGGGCGCTGCTGGGCCTGTCCGGCGCGGTGGCGCAGGGCCTGTTCCGCAACCCGCTGGCCGACCCGTACCTGTTGGGCAGCGCCTCGGGCGCCGCGCTGGGTGGGGCGGTGGCCATGGCGATGTTCGGCGTGTCGCCTGTGGCGGCGCAGTGGATGGCGCGCATCGGCATCACGGGCATGGCCTTTCTGGGCGCGGCTGGGGCGGTGGTGCTCACACTGATCCTGGCGCGCGGTGTGCAGCACACGCTGCGCCTGCTGCTGGCGGGCGTGATCGTGGGCGTGGTGCTGGGCGCGCTGCGCGACTTGGTGGAACTGGCCTCACCCGACATCCTGCAGGCCATGCAGGCCTTTGTGCTGGGCAGCACGGCCTTTGTGGGCTGGATGGCCTGTGGGCTCATGGCCGTGGCCTGGGGGCTGTGCTCGGTGGTTGCCTGGATGCTGGCACGTGCGCTGGACGGCCTCACGCTGGGCGAGGCCACGGCCGCCAGCCTGGGCCTGCCGCTGTTGCCCATGCGCGCCGGGCTGGTGGCCGCCATGGCGCTGGCCACGGGGGCGGCGGTGGCGCAGACGGGGCTCATCGCCTTTGTGGGGCTGGCGGCGCCGCACCTGGTGCGCTCCATCGTGCGCGTGACGCATGAGCGGCACATCGTGCTCTCCAGCCTGATGGGCGCGGTGCTGCTGATGGCGGCCGACATTCTGGCGCGCTGGCTGCTGGCGCCACAGGAGCTGCCCGTGGGCGTGCTCACGGCGGCGCTGGGCGGCACCTACCTGCTGTGGCTCATGCACCGGCGCACGGCGCAATGCGGTGCGCTATGAATTCAATAGCTATAAAGGCTTGCCAGATAGGCGCAAGCATCGGAAATCGCTTGATATTGCAGGGCATCGACCTGCAACTGCCCGCCGGGCGCTGGACCAGCATCGTCGGCCCCAATGGCGCGGGCAAGTGCACCTTGCTCAAGGTGCTGGCGGGCCTGCTGCCGCGCGCGGCCGTGCAGGGCGAGGTGCAATTGCTGGGCCGCCCGCTGGCGCAGATCCCCGCGCGCGAACGCGCCCGCCAGCTCGCCTGGCTGGGCCAGAACGAAGGCTCGGCCGACGACCTCACGAGCTACGACGTGGCCATGCTCGGCCGTCTGCCGCACCAGCCCTGGCTGGCCCCGCCAAGTGCTGCCGACCATGCCGCCGTCGAGCAGGCGCTGCGCACCACCCAGGCCTGGGACTGGCGCCACCGCCCGCTGTCGCAGCTGTCGGGCGGCGAGCGCCAGCGCGTGCTGCTGGCCCGGGCTCTCGCGGTGCAGGCGCAGGTGCTGTTGATGGATGAACCCCTGGCCAACCTCGACCCGCCCCACCAGACCGACTGGCTGCACACCATGCGCGCGCTGGTCGATGCGGGCGGCACGGTGGTCAGCGTGCTGCACGAGGTGTCGCTGGCGCTGCAGGCCGACGACATGGTGGTGATGGCACAGGGCCGCGTGCTGCACCAGGGCGCCTGCGATGCGCCCGCCACCCACGCCGCGCTGGAGAGCGTGTTTGACCACCGCATCCATGTGCGGCATCTGGATGGCATGTGGATGGCCCTGCCATCCCTGCAACGCAAGAACAACAACCAAGGAATCAAGGGAGTGGAATCATGAACATCGAATCGGGTTTTTCGCAGGTCGCGCAGTCGTTGCTGTGGCCGGTGCTGGTGCTGGTGGGGCTGGCGTTTGTCTACGCGCTGTGGTCGGGCGGCGCCACGCTCATGGAGGCCTGGCAACGCTGGCGCCAGCCGCAGTACCGCTCGCTGCGCGCGGCGCCGGGGCTGTCGATGGAAGAGCTGGAGCTGCAACTGGTGCGCCAGGTGGAGCCCGTACGCTTGCTCAGCCGCCTGTCGCCCATGCTGGGGCTGATCGCCACGATGATCCCACTCGGCCCTGCGCTGCAGAGCGTGGCGGCGGGCAACGGCCAGCAGGCGCTGGCCGTGTTCAGCGGTGCCTTTGCGGGCGTGGTGCTGGCGCTGGCTGCCGCGTCGGTGGGCCTGGTGGTGTATTCGGTGCGCCGTCGCTGGCTGCTGGCCGAACTGCTGGTGGTGCGCAAGGAGCGCGGGGTGGCGCAATGACTTTGAAGCACCTGAATGTGCTGGCCGAGGACGACGACGACCCGATGCTGTCCGCCGTGAACCTGGTGGATGTGTTCCTGGTGCTCGTGGTGGCGCTGCTCACGGCCGTGGCGGTGCAGACCCAGACCAGCGCCAATGAAAGCGTCACCATCATCCGCAACGCGGGCCAGCCCGACATGGAGGTGGTGGTGCGCGAGCAGGGCAAGGAAGTGCGCTTCAAGGGCGCGGGCAGCGCAGCGCAAGGGCAGGGCGTGCGTGCAGGCGTGGCCTACAAGCTCGAAGACGGCAACATCGTCTACATCCCCGAAACCGGTGCGGCGCCCGCAGCGGTGGGCACGGCCGACCCCGCCAAGCCATGAGAGCGCTGATTCTGCGCGCGGCACTGTGGTGCCTGCTGCTGGCTGCGCCGCTGGTGCAGGCCGCGCAGTCTGCGCCCGTGCTGCTCTGGCTCACCTCCGACATCACCACCGCCCCGCGCACGGCCATGGTGCAGCGTTTGGCCGCCGAGGCGGGCCTGGGTTTTGCGCACATCGACTATCCGCTGAGTGGCCCAGCGGTGCTGGACGTGGCCCAGGCCCAGAAGCTGGAGCGCGCGCTGGCGGGTGCCGCCATGGTGTGGGTGGATGCGCCGCATGCGAGCGTGGAGGCACGCCTGCGCCGCATGGCGGGGCCGCAGCTCGATGCGCGGGCTGCGCGCACCCCTGGTCGCGTGGTCTGGGTGCCAGCGGGCACGCCCGCCGTGGACCTGTCTGCGCTGGACGCTTCCGCCCGCATGGTGGCCTATCTGCAGGCGGGCGGCCCGCGCAATCTGAAGAACGCCATCGCCCTGGCGCGCGCCACGGTGGCGGGTGTTGCGATGCCGACCTTGCCTGCACCCGACATCCTGCCCCCCCGGGGCATCTACCACCCCGAGGCGCCCCGCCTGCTGCCCAACGCCGCCGCGCTGGAGGCCTGGCGCCAGGGCCAGCCCGCGCTGCGCAGCCTGCCCGCCGTGGCCGTGCTGGTGCACCGCCATCACTTTGTCGATGGCAGCACCGAGTGGCTCGATGCCTGGCTGCGCACTTTCCGCCAGCAGGGCCTGTTCGCCTATGCCGCCTTTGGCCAGCAGGTCACGGCGCAGACGCTGGCCGAGGTGCTGGAGCTGCCCGCTGAACCAGGCACTGGCCCCGGCCGCCTGCATGCCTCCGCCCTGGTGCTGCACCAGCTGGTGCCCCAGGCCGCCGCACTGCAGCCGCTCCTGGCGCGCTGGGGCGTGCCGCTGCTGGGCACGCAGCCTTACCGCGCGGGCGATGCGGCAGCGTGGGAGGCCAGTGACACGGGCCTGTCGCTCTCCGACGTGCCGTTCTACCTGGCGCAGCCTGAGGCGGCGGGTGCCATCGACCCGGTCCTGGTCGCTGCCCACGGCGCCGAGGGCAAGGACTTCCGTCTCATCGACCGCCAGGCCCAGGCCGTGGCCGCCAAGGCGCGGCGCTTGATTGCGCTGCAGACGAAGCCCGCTGCCGACAAGCGCCTGGTGGCCATGGTCTACAACTACCCGCCGGGCGGCACCAACTTTGGCGCCTCGTTCCTCAACGTGCCACGCAGCCTGGAGCAGGTGTCGGGCGGCCTGGCCCAGGCGGGCTACCGCACTCAGCAGGTGCCCGAGCAGGGCTGGATCGATGGGCTCAAGCCGTTGCTGGCTGCCTATTACCCCGGCGCCGACGTGCGTGCGCTGTTGCAGAGCGGCCAGGCCGCCGCGCTGCCGCTGGCGCGCTATGAGCAGCACCTGGCCACCTTGCCCCAGGCCGTGCGCGAGCGCATGAACGCGCACTGGGGGCCGCCCGAAAAGAGCCGCTACGTGGTCGATTGGCAGGGCGAAAAAGTGTTCGCCATCCCGCGCCTGCAGGTGGGCAAGCTCTCGGTATTGCCCCAACCTCCGCGCGAGGAAACCCTGCGCCTGGGCCAGAACCCGTTCATGCACAAGAGCAAGGCGCCGCTGTCGCACCACTACCTGGCGGTGTATCTGTGGGCGCAATTGGAGGCCGACGCGCTCATCCACTTTGGCACCCACGGCACGCAGGAATGGGCGGGCGGCAAGGCGCGCGCGCTCGATGTGCACGACGACGCGCTGCTGCCGCTGGGTGATCTGCCCGTGGTCTACCCCTACATCGTGGACAACCTGGGCGAGGCTCTCACGGCCAAGCGCCGGGGCCGCGCTGTGCTGGTGAGCCACCGCACGCCGGTGTTCGCCCCGGCGGGCTTCGAGGCGCGCATGGCCCACATGCACGAGGTGATGCACGAGTGGGAAACCGTGGACGAAGGCCCCACGCGCCGCGCGCTCGAAAAGCAGCTGGTGGCGCAGTTTGTAGAGCACCAGCTGCACCGCGACCTGGGCTGGAGCGCCGAACGCATCGCGGCCGATTTCCACGGTTTTCTTGAAATCCTGCACCCCTACCTGGACCAGCTCGCGCAAAGCTCGCAGCCCAAGGGCCTGGCCGTGTTCGGCCGCGTACCCGCGCCAGAGCAGCGGCGTGAGACCATCCTGCAGGCGCTGCGCAAGCCGCTGATCGAGGCGCTGGGCGAGGACATCGATGAGGCTTTTCTCATCAAGCACGACGCCGTGCTGGCCGCACGCCCCGCGCGCTGGCTGGAAGTGGCTTTGAAAGATGCCGAGGCCGCAAGCGTGCTGGACCTGCGCCCCGCGCTGCCCGCGCAGGCGGCCTCCGACGTGGTGCGCGCCGAAGACCATGTGCCCAACCGCGCCGCGCGCCAACCCATCGACACGCCCGCGCTGCTGAAACTCGCGCAGCGCGCGCAGGAGCTGGAGCGCCTGCTGGCCACCGAAGGCGAGCTGCCCGGCCTGCTGGCGGGGCTGGAGGGCCGTTACTTGCCCGCAGCCTACGGCGGCGACCCCATCCGCAACCCCGACAGCCTGCCCACGGGCCGCAACCTCACAGGGCTGGACCCGAGCCGCCTGCCCACCCGCCAGGCCTACGCCGTGGCGCAGACGCTGTTCAACGACTGGTTCAAGGACTACCAGGCGCGCCATGGTGGCCAGGCGCCAGAGCGCATGGCGCTGTCGCTCTGGGCGGGTGAAACGCTGCGCCACCAGGGCATCATGGAAGCCCAGGCCCTCGTGGCGCTGGGCATGCGCCCGGTGTGGGACGACGCGGGCCGCCCGGTGCGCGTGGAGACCATTGCCGCCGATGAACTCAAGCGCCCGCGTGTCGATGTGCTCATGAGCATTACGGGCTCGTACCGCGACCAGTTCCCGGCCCTCATGGCGCTGCTCGACCGCGCGGTGGCCCAGGCCGCCACGGCAGAGCCCGGCAACGCGATCGCGCGCCACACGGAGCAGATCGGCCAGGAGTTGCGCAAGCAAGGTGTGCCCCGCGCGCAGGCCGAGCAGCTGGCGCGCGTGCGCTCTTTTGGCAACGCGGTGGGCGACTACGGCACCGGCCTGTCGGACGCGGTGCAGAGCGACGGCCTGCAAACCAACGATGCGCGCCTGGGCCAGATGTTCCTCGAACGCATGAGCCAGCCCTATCTGGACGGCGAACCCGTGACCGGCGTGGCGGGCGGCACGGCAGCGAAGGCGTTGGGTGCCCACCTGCGCCGCACCGACGCGGCCATCCTCTCGCGCAGCTCGCACCTGTACGCCATGGTCAGCTCGGACGACCCGTTCCAGTACCTCGGCGGCGTGTCGGCGGCGGCCCGCGTGGCTGGGCGCAAGCAGGGGCTGGAGCTGCATGTGGCCCAGCTGCAGGATGTGGGCGAGCCCACCACCGAGACCGCGCAACGCGCGATTGCGCTGGAAATGCAGTCACGCTACCTGCACCCCGGCTGGCTGCAGGCACAGAAGGCCGAGGGCTACTCGGGCACGCTGCAGGTGCTCAAGGCCGTGCAGTTCGCCTGGGGCTGGCAGGCCGTGGCGCCGGACACGGTGCGCAGCGACCACTGGCAAAGTTTTTACGACGTGCTGGTGCGCGACAAGCACCAGCTGGGCCTGCCCGAATGGCTCAAGGAACACCCGCAGGCCTACGCCCAGTCGCTGGAGCGCCTGGTGCAGGCCCAGCGCCAGGGCTACTGGCAGGCCGATGCCGATACGCAAAAGCAGCTCGCGCAGATGTACCAGGAACTCACACGCGCTGCGCCCCTGGCGGCCGAGTTGCCGAGCGTGCGCCGCTGGGTGGAGCAGGCCGCGCAGGGCACCCCGGCGGCGGACGCCGCACCCGTGGGCCTGGCCGTGGTCACGCCGCAGTCACCCGCGCTGCCGCTGCCCGCACCGCCAGCCGCCGACCTGCCTGCACCGCCACCGCAGGCTGAAGCCCCGCCTGCTGCGCCCGCCGTGCCCGCCATGGGCGTGCTGCTGGAACGCCAGCCTGAGCGCAAATCCCCCGACACCGTCCAAGAGCCCAGCCCCGTGGAGCGCATGGCCGGCATCGTGGCCCTGCTGGTGATGGCCCTGGTGGTGCTGGCGGGCGCTGCGTGGCAGGCGCGCCGTCCGTTCTCACTCTCCACTGCGCCCGGCCTGGCCCGCGCTTGAATCGCCCATTCTTGAAAGCACCCACACCATGCAGATCGAAACCCCACCCACCGAGAAGCGCTACGAAAAGCCCGAGGGCGAGCGCCGCGGCATCGTCATCGTCAACACCGGCGACGGCAAGGGCAAAAGCACGGCGGCCTTTGGCCTGGCGCTGCGCGCCCATGGCCGGGGCAAGGCCGTGAAGATTTACCAGTTCATGAAGGTGCCCACTGCGCGGTTTGGCGAACACCGCATGTTCGAGCAGATCGGCCTGCCCATCGAGGGCCTGGGCGATGGCTTCAGCTGGAAGAGCAAGGACCTGGAGCACTCGGCCCAGCTCGCACGCGACGGCTGGGAGAAGGCGCGTGCCGCCATCCTGTCGGGCGAGCATTTTCTGGTGGTGCTGGACGAGATCACCTACCCGCTGATCTACGGCTGGCTGCCACTCGACGGCGTGCTGCAGACGCTGCGCGAGCGCCCCAAGGACGTGCATGTGTGCCTCACCGGCCGCCGCTGCCCGCCCGAGATCATCGAGCTGGCTGACACCGTGACCGAGATGCAGATGGTCAAGCACGCGTTCAAGGCCGGCATTCCCGCGCAGCGCGGCATCGAGGACTGAAGCCTGCGATCCAGATCGCTGCTTTGGGCGGTGTTTTCTCCGCTCCGCTCCGCTTTTCTTTTCCCTGTTCTTTTCATGCGCAAACACCTCACCCCCCTGTCGCTGGCCGTGCTCGCTTGCACCGCGCAGACCGCCATTGCCCAGGCCATTGCCGAGTTGCCAGCCGTCCAGGTGACCGACACGCCATCTGCCCCCGGCAGCACGCTGTCGCTCGACGCGCCCAGCGCCACAGGTTCGCGCCTGGGCCTCACCGCGCGTGAAACCCCGGCCAGCGTGAGCAGCCTGGGCGCAGCCGATATTGCCGAGCGCAGCCTGACGCGCGCGCAGGACGTGGCCGTGCGCATGCCCGGCATGACCGAGGCCCCGGCCCCTGGCAACGGCGGCACCAGCCTGGTGGCGCGGGGCTTTGCGGGCCACAACTCGGTGGCGCAGATGGTGGACGGCACGCGCCTGGTCGTCGCCTCGGGCACCATCACTTACCCGTTCTCGACCTGGCCCATGGAGTCGGTCGAGGTGCTGCGCGGTCCGGCCTCGGTGCTCTATGGCGACGGTGCCATCGGCGCGGCGGTGAACTACGTGACCAAACGCCCGATCTTTGGTGCCCCGCAGCGCGAGGCGTTTTTGAGCGTGGGCTCCTTCGGCACCGTGCAGGGCGGCGTGGGCCTGCGCGGCCCCATCAACGACATGCTGGCCTATTCGGTCTACCTGGACGCGGAAAAAAGCGACGGCTACCGCGCGCTGATGGACACGCAGCGCCACAACTACGCACTGGCCCTGGCCGTGCGCGCAAGCCGCGACCTGAAAATCACCTTCTCGCTGGATGGTGGCGTGAACGACGATGCTCGCTACTTCGGCACGCCGCTGCGCAATGGGGTGCTCGACGAGCGCCTGCGCCGCACCAACTTCAACGTGGCCGATTCGGTGGTCAAGTACGACGACCGCGTCTGGCGCGCCAAGGTGGACTACCAGGCTGCCCCCAACGTGCGCCTGCGCAACGAAACCTACCACCTCACCACCGACCGCCACTGGCGCAATGCCGAGGCCTACAGCTTCAACGCCGCGGGCACGGCGGTGAACCGCAGCGACTACCTGGAGATCCTGCACGACCAGGAGCAGACGGGGAACCGCTTTGACGCGACCTTCGACGGCCACCTGGGCGGCATGAAGAACCGCTTCATCGTGGGCCTGGACTGGTACCGCACAGTGCTGGTGCACACCAACAATGCGCCCTACGGCGGCGCCAGCACGGTGGACCCGTTCAACTTTGCGCCGGGTAACTTCATCAGCCCGGTGCCCACGCTGCCGGGGCGGCGCTCCAAGCTGCAAACCACGGCCCTGTTTGCCGAGAACGCCCTCGACATCACCCCCGAGTGGAAACTGGTGGCGGGCCTGCGCAGCGATCGCATGGAGCTGGACAACACCGACCTGCGCACCGGCGTGAACCTGGTCAAAAAATATTCGCCCGTCACCGGCCGCCTGGGCGCCGTGTGGTCGCCTAGCGATGCGCTGTCGTTGTACGGCCAGTTGGGCACCGGCACCGACCCGCTCAGCGGTGCGCTGTCGCTGCCCGGCGGCGGCAACACGCTGGACCTGACCAAAGGCCGCCAGGTGGAAGTGGGCGCCAAGGGCGCGGTGCCCGCCGTGCGCGGCGAGTGGACGGTGGCGCTGTACCAGATCGAAAAGCGCAACCTGCTGTCGCGCGATGCGGGCAATCCCAACCTCACGCAGCAGATCGGCCAGCAGTCTTCCACCGGCATCGAGCTGGCGTTTGCCGCCGAGCCCGTGCGGGGCTGGACCGTCGATGCCAACGCGGCCTTCCTGCGCGCGCGTTATGAAAATTTCAAGGAGCTGGTGTCGGGCGCCCTAGTTTCGCGCGACGGCAACACGCCCACTGGTGTGCCCGAACGCACCGCCAGCATCTGGACGGCCTGGCGCTTCCTACCGCAGTGGCAGGCTGGCTTTGGTGCCCGCTATGTGGGCGAGCGCCAGGGCAACACGGCCAACACCACCAAGCTGCCGTCGTATGTGGTGCTGGATGCTTCGCTGGCCTACGACTACTCGCGCAACCTCAAGCTGGGCCTGGCGGTGAAGAACCTGGCCGACCGCGACTATGCACTGGCCGGCACGGCCAACACACGCTGGCTGCTGGGCGCGCCGCGCACTGTGCAGCTCACGGCCCGCGCCACGTTCTGAGTCCGGCGCAAGGCATGAGGACCAAGCGGTGGTGAAGAAGCTCGTCATCTTTGTGCATAAGTGGCTGGGCGTGGTGCTGGCGCTGTTCTTCCTCATGTGGTTTGTGAGCGGGGTGGTGCTGTACTTTGTGCCCTTCCCCAGCCTTACGCAGGCCGAGCGGCTGGCGGCCTTGCCGCCCCTGCAACTGCCTGCCGATTGCTGTCTGGCTGCGCCCGAGGCCGCCAGGCGGGCAGGGCTGCGCCCGGGCGGCGGCGACGCGCGGCTGGGCATGCTGGGCGATGCCCCGGTGTGGCGCATGTTGGCCACTGCCGCCGACAGTGCCAGTGCCAGCCCCGATGTCGATACCCCACCGCGCCCGCGTTGGCACACGGTGGATGCGCGCACGGGCGCGCTGCTGCCACCGCTGAGCGACACCCAGGCCGCCACCGTGGCCGAGGCCTTCAGCGGCCGCCGAGCCACGGGCACCGAATGGGTGGAGCGCGACCAGTGGACAGTGCCCCAGGGCCTGGATGTGCACCGCCCCCTGGTCAAGGTGCTGCTCGATGGCGACGATCGGCTGGAGTTGTATGTGTCCCCCGGCGCGGCCGAGGTGGTGCGGGACACGCGCCGCGCCGAGCGCTTCTGGAACTGGCTGGGTGCCGTGCCGCACTGGATCTATCCCACGGTGCTGCGGCAGTTCCCAAAGGCTTGGCACCATGTGGTGGTGTGGCTCTCGGTTCCGGGCGTGCTGCTTGCTGCCACGGGCGTTGTGCTGGGCGTCTGGCAGCTGTTCCTGAACCGGCAGCGCTGGATCCCCTACCGCAAATTCTGGATGCGCTGGCACCACATTCTGGGCCTGGTGGCGGCGGTGTTCACGCTCACCTGGATGTTCTCGGGCCTGATGTCGATGAACCCCTTTGGCGTGTTCACCAGCCGGGTGGCGGATGCGCAATCGCGCACGCACTGGGCGGGTGAGGCCCCACGCACCACGCGCGGCCCGGCCGAAGCCGTGGCGCTGGCGGCGGCCGAGGGCCTGGTGCCGCTGGAGGTGGACACCTTGCGCATTGCGGGCCAGGCCTGGTACCGCGTGCGCGGCCAGGGCCAGGGCCAGGGCCAGGGCCAGGGCCAGGGCCAGGGCCAGGGCGCGGTGCAGCGCCTGGTGCGCGCCGACGGGCCGGTGGCCACCGTGGCCCAGGCCGTGCCTGACGCCACGGTGCTGGCGGCGCTGCAGGGCCTGCGCCCCGACGCGCCACCCCCGGCCATAGAACAGCTCACCCAGTACGACGGGCTGTACTATGCGCGCCACCATGACGCATCTATCGCCTTCAACCGCCCGCTGCCCGTGTGGCGCGCCCACTGGGCCGGGGACGGCGTGACGGTGTACGCCGACGCCGCCTCTGCGCGTATCGTGATGCGCGCCGATGCCACCACGCCCTGGCAGCGGCTGCTCTACAACGGCCTGCACAACCTGGACTTTGCGCCGCTGCTGGCGCGCCCGGCATTGCGCACAGGGCTGATTGTGGGTCTGTCGTTGTTGGGCGTGGCGCTGTGCGTGACCTCGTGCGTGGTGGCCTGGCGCGTGCTGGCACCGCGTCGGCGGCGGGTGCCCGGGGCTACAACCGCCGCGCCGATGGGGGAGGGCGCATGGACAGCCTGACCGCCTTGTTTCTCCCCGGCATGGGCGGGGCCCTGTTCTACGTGCTCTTGTGGTGCCCGCTGCTGGCCTTGGCGGTGGACTGGTGGCTGGGCGAGCCACCTGTGGCCTGGCACCCCGTGGTCTGGATGGGGCAGGCGCTGCAGTGGTCGGGCGACCGGCTGGCGCCCACCAGCCCCGTGGCCCGGGATTTCAAGGTTTTTTGGCGCTCTGCGCTTGTCTGGTGTGCCTTGGTAGCTATCGTTTTGATAGTTTCGGGGCTGGCGCAACACCTGGTGCTGATGCTGCACGGGTTTCTGGCCGCGGCATTGCTGGCATTGCTGCTCAAGCCGCTGCTGGCCTGGCGCATGCTGCACGACGAGGTGCTGGCGGTGGAGGTGGTACTGGGCCAGTCGCTGCCCGCAGGCCGCGCGCAGCTTGCGCGCCTGGTGAGCCGCGATGTGAGCAGCCTGAGCGCGGTGCAGGTGCGCGAGTCCGCCATCGAGTCGCTGGCCGAGAACCTCAACGACTCGGTGGTGGCGCCGCTGTTCTGGTTTGCGCTGCTGGGCCTGCCCGGTGCCGCGCTGTACCGCTTTGCCAACACGGCCGACGCCATGTGGGGCTACCCCGGCATGCGCGGCGGGCGTTACTGGCAGTGGGCGGGCAAGTGGGCTGCACGGGCGGACGATGTGCTGTCGTGGCTGCCTGCGCGCATCACGGCCCTGCTGCTGGTGGCGGGCGCCCAGGGTCTGCCGCTGCGCACCCTGGCGCGCCAGGCGCGCAAGACGCCGTCGCCCAACAGCGGCTGGCCCATGGCGGCCATGGCGCTGGTGCTGGGCGTGCGCCTGGCCAAGCCGGGGGTGTACACGCTGCACGGCAAGGGGCGCAGGGCAGGGCCGCTGGATACGCGGCGGGCGGCGCGGGTGGGCACCCGGGTGGTGGTGGCCCTGGTGCCGGTGGTGGCGGCCATCCAGTTGCTGGTGGCCATGGTTTTATCTGCGTGGATGTCCGCATGACGATGCACGAAATCACGCCCCTGTGGGGCCCCATGCACGGCGGCCCGGACGCTGCGGGCGTGCCGCTGTTTGATTTTTCAACCAACAGCAACGCCTGTGGCCCCTGTGCGGAAGCGCGTGAGGCGGTGCAGGCGGCCGACGCCACACGGTATCCCGATCCAGCGTACACGGCCTTGCGCGAGTGCCTGGCTGCCTTCCACGGCGTGGCCCCCGCCCGCATCGTGCTGGCGGCCAGCGCCAGCGAATTCATCCACCGCATCACCGCGCTGGCAGCGCAGCAGGGTGTGGTGCAGGTGGCCCTGCCTGCGCACAGCTATGGCGACTATGCCCATGCCGCACAGGTGCGCGGGCTGGGCATGGTGCGAGGTGGCGATGTGGCGGCGGGCCTGCAGTGGGCGTGTGAACCTTCCAGCCCCCTGGGCCTGGCCGACCCGGCGGTGCGGGCCTGGCAGCAGCAGGGTGTGGAGCATGGTGGTGACGATGCAGCCGGTGTGCTGCGGGTGCTCGACTGCGCCTATGTGCCCCTGCGCCTGGGCCCTGAGGGCGCGTGGACCGGCACGCCGCCTGCGCAACTGCCATCGGCCTGCTGGCAGCTGTGGACCCCCAACAAGGCCCTGGGGCTGACCGGTGTGCGTGCCGCCTACGCCATTGCGCCCGCTGGCAGTGAGGAACTGGTGCGCGCGCTCGTGGCCCTGGCGCCGTCGTGGCCGGTGGGGGCGCATGGCGTGGCCTTGCTGCAGGCCTGGGTGTTGCCCGTGGTGCAGCAGTGGCTGGTGTACAGCCTCTCCACCCTGCGCGAGTGGAAGTCGCGCCAGCAGGCGCTGTGCCTGGACCTGGGCTGGGCGGTGCACGCGGGCAGCCTGGCCAACTACTTTTGCGCGCAGCCTGTCAGCACGTCGTTGCCGAACGACCTGGCGGCCTTGCGCGCGGCGGGCATCAAGCTGCGCGATACCACCTCGTTCGGGCTGCCGGGCAGCGTGCGCCTGGGGGTGCTGGCGCCCGCTGCGCAGGATGCGTTGCGGCAGGTCTGGAGGGCTGTTGCAAGCAGCCGTACCATCGCCGACAGCCATTCAACCGGTTCAAAGGACGCCTTGTGAGAACCATCACTGTCAACCGCTACGTCACGCCGCTGCGCGAAGGCGGCTCCATGCCCGCCATCGTCGAGGGCGACGACCTGGGCACCTACGTGCTCAAGTTCCGGGGCGCAGGGCAGGGCGTGCGTGCCCTGCTGGCCGAAATGATTGCGGGTGGCATCGCCCTTGCGCTGGACCTGCCCGTGCCCGAGATCGTGCTGGCGCAGCTGGACCCCGCCCTGGCGCAGACCGAGCCCGACCCCGAGATCCAGGACCTGGTGCGCGCCAGCGGCGGGCTGAACGTGGGGCTGGACTACCTCTCGGGCGCGCTGAATTTCGACCCGGCGGTGGATGTGGTGACGGATGACTTCGCCTCGCGCCTCGTGTGGTTTGACGCACTGGTGGGCAATGTGGACCGCACCGCGCGCAACACCAACCTGCTGATGTGGCACCGCCAGCCCTGGCTCATTGACCATGGTGCGGCGCTGACCTTTCACCATGCGTGGAATGGCGCGGTGGCCCTGCCCGCCAAACCCTTTGCGCCGATTGCCGACCATGTGCTGCTGGCCCAGGCCACGGCGTTGGCGCAGGTGGATGCCGAGCTGGCCGCACGCCTCACGCCCGAGGTGGTTGCGCACATTCTTGGTGATGTGCCCGATGAGTTTCTGGCACTGGCCGGGGCCGAACACGCCGAGGGCTCGCTGGTGGCGCCCGCAAGCCACCGCCAGGCGTACGTGGACTACTTCTGCGCGCGCCTCGCCGGGCGTGCAACGTGGGTGAATGCCTTGAAGGAGGCTGTCGATGCACGCGCCTGAGGTCTACGACTACGCCATCGTGCGCGTGGTGCCGCGCGTGGAGCGCGAGGAGTTCATCAACGCGGGCGTGATCCTGTCGTGCCAGCGCAGCGGTTTTCTGCAGGCCGCCATCGCGCTCGACGAAGCCCGCCTGCTGGCCATGGACCCGCAGGCCGACATCGACACCGTGCGCCGCCACCTGGCCGCCATCGTCGCCATCTGTGCGGGCGACGATGGCTGTGGCCCGATTGCCCGCCTGCCTTACCGCCAGCGCTTTCACTGGCTCACTGCCAAGCGCAGCGCCATCATCCAGACATCCCCCGTGCACACGGGCCGCTGCACCGATGCGGCAGCGGCGCTTGAACACATCATGGACCGCATGGTTCGCCCTCTGCCTTGACTTCCTCCACCTCTCCCAAACGAGCCCGCTGCGTGATGGTGCTGGGTACCACCAGCGGCGCGGGCAAAAGCTGGCTGACCACCGCGCTGTGCCGCTACTACAGCAACCTGGGCCTCAAGGTGGCGCCGTTCAAGGCGCAGAACATGAGCAACAACGCGCGGGTGGTGGCCAGTGAGACGGGCAGTGGCGAGATCGGCTCTGCCCAGTACTTTCAGGCCCTCGCCGCCCGCGCTGAGCCCGAGGTGCGCATGAACCCGCTGCTGCTCAAGCCCGAGGCCGACACCCATAGCCAGGTGGTACTGATGGGGCAGGTGAGTGCAGAGCTCACGGCCATGCCCTGGCGCGGCCGCAGCGAAAAGGTGTGGCCGCAGATAGCGGCTGCGCTCGATGCATTGCGTGCCGAAAACGATGTCGTGGTGATCGAAGGCGCAGGCTCGCCCGCCGAGATCAACCTGCACGCCAGCGACATCGTCAACATGCGTGTGGCCCGCCATTCTGAAGCCCGCTGCCTGCTGGTGACCGACATCGGCCGGGGTGGCGCGTTTGCCCACCTGTATGGCACCTGGGCGCTGTTGCCCGAGGATGAGCGCGCACTCATCCACGGCTTTGTGCTCAACAAGTTTCGCGGCGACGCCAGCCTGCTGGCGCCTGCGCCGCAGATGCTGCAGGAGCTGACCGGTGTGCCCACCGTGGCCACCATCCCCATGCACTGGCGCCATGGCCTGCCCGAAGAAGACGGCGTGTTCGATGACCGTACCCTGGTGGCGGGCGCCGTGCACACCACGGTGGCCGTGGTGGCCTACCCGCGCATCAGCAACCTCGACGAGTTCCAGCCCCTGAAGAACGTGCCCGGCGTGCGCCTGATGTGGGCGCGCAGCCCGGCGGACCTGGGCGGACTTAAGTCATCCGACTGGGTGGTGCTGCCTGGCTCCAAGGCCACCGCCGCCGACCTGGCCTGGCTGCGCGCGCAGGGCCTGGACCAGGCGATTGCCCAGCACGCCGGGCAGGGCGGCACGGTGCTGGGTGTGTGTGGTGGCCTGCAGATGCTGGGCGAGGCGCTGATCGACACCGCAGGCATCGATGGCAATGCGCCCGGCCTGGGGCTGCTGCCCCTGGTCACCACCTTCGAGGTTGCCAAAACCGTGCAGCGCACGCAGGCGCAGTTTGGCGCGGTGTGGGGCGCCTGGGCGGCGCTGGCCGGTGTGCCCGTCACGGGCTATGAAATCCACCACGGCCAGACGGCCCAGCACCCGGCCATGGCCGCCAAGGGGGATGTGGCGCGCGAAGTGATCCCGGGCATTGCCTGGCAAAACGCTGCGGGAAATGTGCTGGGCGTGTATCTGCATGGCCTGCTCGAAGACCCCGCTGTGCTGCAGGCCCTGTTTGGCCGTGGGGGCGCGTCCCCCGTTCCCACGCTCGACGCCGTGTTTGACGGCCTGGCCCGCATGGCCGAGGCCAGCTTTTCCCCGGGTGCGCTGCAGGCGCTGATCGCGCCAGATTCCACGGCTGCCTGAGCGCCTGTCCCTCGTTCCATTTCGTTTTCTGCTTCTTTTCCTCACACCATGCAATCCCTCGCCGCATTCAACGTCCCCGCCATTGCCGACATCTCCGACGCACCATTGACTGCCCGCCTGCAGCACCTGCTTGACAACAAGACCAAGCCGTTGGGGTCGCTGGGTCGGCTGGAGGCGTTGGCCTTGCGCATTGGCCAGGTGCTGGGCACCGAGGCCCCCGCGCTGCTGCTGCCGCAGATGCTGGTGTGCGCGGGCGACCATGGCTTGGCGGCCAAGGGGGTCTCGGCCTTCCCGAGCGACGTGACCTGGCAGATGGTGGAAAACTTTCTGGCCGGTGGCGCCGCAGTGAGCGTGCTGGCGCGCCAGCACGGGCTGCAGCTCACGGTGGTGGACTGCGGTGTGGCGCGCCCTATTGCACAGCGCGAGACAGCCCCCGGTGCGCCGCGCCTGCTGGTGCACAAGGTGGCGCCCGGCACGGCCGATGCATCGGTGGGCCCGGCCATGACGGCGGAGCAGTGTGCCCAGGCCATCGCCAACGGCATGGAGGTAGTGCGTGGCCTGCCGGGCAATGCATTGCTGCTGGGTGAGATGGGCATTGGCAACACCTCGGTGGCATCGCTGCTGCTGGCGCGGCTGGCTGGGCTGCCGCTGGCCGAGGTGACAGGCGCTGGCACAGGCCTGGACGCAGCAGGCATCGAGCGCAAACGCGCTGTGCTGCAACAGGCGCTGGATGCCAATGCCGATGCCGCCACGCCGCTGGCCGCCCTGGCTGCGCTGGGGGGTTACGAGGTGGCGACGCTGGTGGGCGCGGTGCTGCAGGCAGCGGCCGAGCGCCGTGTGATTGTGGTGGACGGCTTCATCACCAGCGCCGCCGTGCTGGTCGCCAGCCGCCTGCAGCCCGCCGTGTTGCAGCGCTGCGTGTTTGCCCACCGCTCGGGCGAGCGGGGGCACACCCTGATGCTGGCGCAGATGCAGGCCGAGCCGTTGCTGGACCTGGGCCTGCGGCTGGGCGAGGGCTCGGGTGCCGCGTTGGCCTGGCCGCTGTTGCAGTCGGCTTGCGCGGTGCTGGCCGAAATGGCGAGCTTTGAGTCCGCCGGGGTGGCCACCCAGACGGCCTGACACGGCTTTGCGGTCAATCGCAGGCAACTGTTTGGGCCGAGCCTGCCTGCGCCGCGCGTGGCGCCTGAACGGGCTCCGAGGCCACCACGGTCCGGTTGCGCCCTTCGCGCTTGGCGCGGTACAGCGCCGCGTCGGCGCGTGAGAGCATCGCGTCCAGCGTGTCGTGGGAGCCGGTCCAGCTGGTCAGCCCGATGCTGACCTGGCAGTCCAGCGCATGGCCTGTGGCCAGCGTGGCGTGGATGCGTTGGGCCACCACCATGGCGGCGTCGGTATCGCTGTCGGGCAGCAGCACCAGAAACTCCTCGCCCCCGTAGCGCCCCAGCCTGTCTGCGCGGCGCAGCACCTGGCGTGTGCAGTCGGCAAAATGCACCAGCACCGCGTCACCATGCTGGTGGCCCCGGGTGTCGTTGACGGCCTTGAAGTTGTCCAGGTCCACCATCATGATGGACAGGCCGTGGCCATAGCGCTGGGCGCGCTCCAGTTCGTCCTCGCAGCGCGCCAGCAGCGCGCGGCGGTTCAGCGTGTTGGTCAGGGAGTCGTGCGTGGCCAGGTGTTCCAGCTCGGTGCGCAGGCGGTCGGTGGCCATCAGCACCGCACCGATGGAAAGCATGAGCACCATGAGCACATAGGCGCCGATATAGAGGGTCTGGAACAGCGAGGGTTCCATCAGGTCGGAGCCGCCCTTGCCGATCAGGATGGACGTCAGGCGCACGGCCAGCACCAGCGTGTGCACGGTCAGCACCACCTGCACCAGCCGCACCGGGAAGCTGCGATCGCCCTGGCGCAGCATGAAACGCAGCTGCGCCACATAGATGCAGCCCATCAGCACCGTGAAAAAGCCCACCCGCAGCGTGTAGCTGGGAAACCAGTAGGTGAGCACCACAAACACCATGGTGCTGCCCGCCATGATCCAGCCCCAGAAGCGCCAGTCAAAGCGGTGCCCCAGAAAGTGGCGTGTGCCCATGTAGTAGATCAGTGCACCCAGCACCAGCAACTGGTTGGCAAGCACCAGACTCAGCCAGGAGGGGATCACGCCCCGCGCACTGAAGAGCACGGTGGACACCAACCACAGAAGCGGGGCAACGGCCCAGGCACCGACGCCCCGGATGGAGGGCGGGTAGTGGCGCCGCATGAAGAGCAGAACGACGGCCATGATGGCGGACATGAAGCCCGCCATGGCAATCATGGAGCGTGGATCGAGGTTCGTCATCCGTCGTGCGTGGGTGGGGTGGCGCGCCTGCGTAAGCAATTGTTTCTTATGCCTGGGCCCAGTATAGCCACGCGTTGTGGGTGCCTGGTCTGCAAGGCAAGTGCCCGCAGCCAGGCGCCCGTGCACCATGAAGGCCCCGGGTGTGGGCCGGGGATGGTGCATGGCGTGCGCCCCGCTGGGGCGGTTGCGCACGGCGTTGGTGCATTTTGTATGCAATGTATTAAAAATATTGTGTACAAAGTTGGCATGGGCTTTGCATACACCTTGGCCCATGCACGCCACCACTTCCGCGCAGGCTCCCGCCGCCATCGAAATTGTTGCGCTCACCAAGCGCTATGCCAGCGGCAAACCCGCCGTGGATGCCATCAACCTGCGCATCGCCAGCGGCAGCTACTGCTGTTTGCTGGGCCCCTCGGGCTGCGGCAAGAGCACCACCTTGCGCATGATTGCCGGGCACGAGTCGGTGACCAGTGGCGACATCCTGCTGGAGCACCGCAACACCACCGACCTGCCCGCCGCCGCGCGCGGCACGGCCATGATGTTCCAGAGCTTTGCGCTGTTCCCGCACCTCTCGGCGCTGGACAACGTGGCCTTCAGCCTGAAGATGAAAGGCATGGGCAAGGCCGAGCGCCAGGCCAAGGCGCGCGACCTGCTGGAGCGCGTGGCCCTGGGCCACCTGGCGGAGCGCAAGCCCGCTGAACTCTCTGGCGGGCAGCAGCAGCGGGTGGCGCTGGCCCGTGCGCTCATTACCCAGCCGCGTGTGCTGCTGCTCGATGAACCGCTGTCCGCCCTCGACCCCTTCCTGCGCATCCAGATGCGTGCCGAGCTGCGCCGCTGGCAAAAAGAGCTGGGCCTGACCTTCATCCACGTCACCCACAGCCAGGAAGAGGCCATGGCCCTGGCCGACACCATGGTGGTGATGAACCACGGGGTGATCGAGCAGGTGGGCAGCCCGCACGAGGTTTACAACCGCCCCGCCAGCGAATTTGTGGCGCGCTTCATGGGTGGCCACAACGTGATCGACACGCCCGAAGGCAAGGTGGGCGTGCGCACCGATCACCTGCAGATTGCCCCCGCCAGTGCCGAGCTGCCCTGGGGCGCCCAGCGCATGCAGGCCGTGGTGACCGATGTGGAGTACCAGGGCACCTACGTGCTGCTGGGCCTGCAAAAGCAGGGCGTGGCCATGTCGGCCAACGCCACGGCGGCGTACTCGGTGATGGTGTCTGAAGCCGCGTTTGCCGCGCAGCCCTACCGGGTGGGGCAGGGCGTGCAACTGCACTGGACGCCCGACCAGGCACACCCGCTCTCCCAGCCTGCTGTCGCATCACTGGCGGTGGCCGCTCCCGCAGTGGCCGTCGCCGCCTGACCGCGTCGCCACGTCCCCTCTTTTTTCACCCGTCCCCTTCCGCAACCCAAGGAGTTTTCCCATGTCCGATGCTTCCCGTGCTGATTCCCCTGTTGTTGTCTCCGATGCCACTGGCGTTGTCCGTGAAGCCACTGGTGTGGCGCGCCGCTCGTTGCTCAAGGGCACGGCGGGCATCCTGGCCGCTGGCATGTTCCCGGCCGTGCATTCGCAGGAAAAGATCGTGCTGCGCTACCTGGGCACGGCGGTGAACCAGGACAAGGCGATTGCCGAGAAGTTCAAGGCCGACACCGGCATCGAGATCCAGTACGTGGCCG
>Ga0187844_10000703_pt1 | contig 26041 bp, 39 predicted proteins | sample SpaLakP09_SKY_50_FD_134517 | JGI IMG/M metagenome (GOLD analysis project Ga0187844, IMG submission 134517) | Oligotrophic lake water microbial communities from Sparkling Lake, Wisconsin, USA - SP09_SKY_50 | ecosystem: Environmental > Aquatic > Freshwater > Lake | place: USA: Sparkling Lake... | reverse complement strand
CATATAAGGTCACGTTTTCATATACTATTTTAGTATATCGGCGCATATACTTTTAGTATATTTGGGATGACTTTTTATACTTTTATTTAGCAAGAGGGAGATACACTTAAATTAGACTTGTAAAAATAAAAAAATATAAATTACAAAATATTTTTTGAAATTTTATAGAGATTTTATTGAATGAAACAACTACTATTTCTGCATAATTTTTCGTACCTTTTTTGATGATATTTTATGACTAGCTCTTCGTAAAAAAGTAAATCTACGCGCAACTTACGCCAACCTGGTTTGGTGAGTGGCCGAGAGAACTCGCGGATGATTTGGAGGACGTCGTCAGGTAGCATATCTTAAATGATTTATAATAAAAACGAAAAATACACTAATTGTTTTTTCTTGTATTTTTTCCACCTGAGGGTTTTGGCTTTTTTCTATATCCAGTTACTGGGCGTCCTTTGTAAACACCGCTTGGTCCGACAAATTGATTGGTAGTCACTGTTATATGATTCCCATCATTATCTATTAAGTCATCACCTGGAGATAGCTTTATCATAGTAGTGAATCTCTTATAATTTGAATGATTTTTTTTTGTAAACCCATGTACTCTTCTAACCAATTCATTAGCTAATCCCGGAAATACAAGTCTTGTTATTATATGAACATCGCTTATTGGTATACCATACACAACAATTTTTTTCTTATTTTCCGTGATAACATTTCTAAATTCAATACTGTCTATATTCTGACGCAAAAATTCTCCACTGAAAGTAGTTAATTTAAATATATCACGAGATGAATCTCTTTCTTTAGATTTACTTTTTCTTTTAGATGGCTCAGGTAACATTCCCACGAAATGTTTTTCAGTAACATTGTATCTTTCTCCTACAACCAAATCCTTAAAAGCAACTTCTTCTTCAAAAGGACGATGTTTTGCGGAAAGTGATGATGAATAAAGTTTTGAACGCCTAGGTGATTGTGCCGCCATATATATACTAGTAATAAATATTCAAAAAATCCTGAAAACGAAATACAAAAAAAACCTCATTTTCAAAAAAAAGGATCATGTTTTTAAATAATAAGACAGACGATTCATCTGTAATCATTGACATATAACTATTTGCTTGTATATCTTTGTAAAAGTTTGCGTGTGTCATTCTATGTAGTGTGCGCCAGTCAGGGCGTGTCATTGGACGAGAGAAATCTTTGATAATTGTAAGTACATCACTAGGTAATTCCATATAAAAAATATATTATTAAAATTTTATATAAAAATTGATTCATCTGATATTGTATATTGTTTTTGTAAAATGGACTATCTTGAAAAAAACGTTGTTGAATTAAAGGCGCTGTGCAAGGAGAGAAATATTAAGGGGTACAGTGGTAAGAAAAGGGATGAACTTATTGCACTTCTCTCTCCTGCTTCGCTTACTTCGCTTACTTCGTCTGCGCTTGAAAACACTGTTCTACGTCAAGAAATTATACACGGAGATTCTCTACTTATATTACCCACATTGGAATCTGAATCTGCTCATACTATTATTTGTGATCCGCCTTATAATATCGGGAAAGACTTTGGGAATGACAGCGATAAACAGCCCATGGGTGATTACTTGGTTTGGTGTGATGTCTGGATCAAGGAATGTACTCGCATTTTAAAACCCAATGGTACTATGTTTATATATGGATATAGTGAAATTCTAGCGTTAATACTATCTAGAATTCCACACGAAATGAATCGGCGTTGGATTGTATGGCATTACACCAACAAAAATGTTCCTTCTCTCAACTTCTGGCAGCGATCCCACGAAAGCATTCTTGTCTTGTGGAAAAATGATAAGGTGTTTCACAGGGACGAAGTTCGGGAGGCATATACAGATGGATTTCTTAAAGGAGCAGCAGGCAAGGAGCGTAAGGCCACAAAGGGACGGTTCTCCAAGGGCGACAAAACAACGACATATGCTGCACACGAAAAGGGCGCGCTTCCGAGGGATGTGATCAAGGTTCCGGCGCTGGCGGGTGGCGCTGGTGCTGCCGAGAGAGTAGATCATCCGACGCAGAAACCCTTGGCCTTGTGTGAAAAATTATTGCGGTCATGTAAACAGGATGATGGCTATGTACTTGTACCCTTTGCGGGGTCGGGTAGTGAATGCCTTGCAGCAAAAAATATCGGTTTATCATATATTGGTATTGAGATTAATGATGTTTATGTTGAGCTGATTAAGGCGCGACTAGGCTCTTCTGCGCATATTTGATGATGACCCACTTATATTTGATGAACCTGAGTCCTCGCTTACATGCGATGATCCGCTATTTGGTCGCCTGGTTGATTTTCGTTTAGCCTTTCTATCTCTTGGTTCATTTACGTTTGATGATGCATAATCTAAAGGTGCAACTTTTCTTGGCCTATTTAGCGATGAATCAACATTTGATGATGCATAATTTCTTACATTTTTTGTAAATCTACGTGGACTTTCCGACGAACTAACATTTGATGATGCATATCCTTTTGGCGCAACTTTACGTGTTTCGTTAAATGCCGGTACTGGAGGAAGTACTCTCCTCAGTGGCGTGAGTTCTGGTTCTTTAAATGCTACCGGAGGTGCTCGCCTTCTGGGTACAGGCTTTCGCTTGGGTGCCAAGAGTAATAGGCTATTCAATGTATTCCCTAGTTGTTGTCGTACTTCATTTTTTGGTAGTTTTTTTTTACCACGCACTGTCTTGTGTACAGGCTTTCGGGGTACATGTTGGGGCGACAATCTATTTAATGAATCATCTAGTTGTTCTTGTAGTTCGGTTGGTTTTTTTCTACCACGCACGTGTAGTTCTTGTAAACGCGCCTTTAGCATATAATAGTAGCACATATTAATAAAAAATATACGTTTATTTGTCGCTTCGCTTAGACTGTCGCTTCGCTTAGCCTGTCGCTTCGCTTAGCCTGTCGCTTCGCTTAGCCTGTCGCTTCGCTTAGCCTCGTTCAAACAGCTGTATATAGTTGTATTTTCTACCAATGTCCACCCGACATGATCCGACGATATATTTTTTCATTTCTTCTGTTATATTTACATGCATCCAGAGCTGTGATGACATGCTAAATGTGATAGACATACTTGATCCATTTAACTCATCCGTTTCCCAGCCGGTTATTTCGCCCTTGTTCTTCGCCGTTTTGCCTAAACTGGGGCGCCATGTGTATGACCCTGGGTTAAGTTCGGGCAAGTCGCTTGGGATGAGATACCAGTCGTAATGGAACTGACCTGCTTGTTCTGAGCGCACGATGATGGAGTAGTAGTTGAAGTTCTTTCGCCGATTTATTTCTGCGATAACGTCTTCTATTTGTCCTTTAGAGACGGTTGATAACCTGTACGAACTGATGCCGAATGAAGATCCAGAGTACTGAGATGATTTGTTAGAGAAGTCGCCGAGAGAACAAGACAGATCTGCGCCTGACTTGTGTGAACCACTTGCCTGCGATTTGACGGGACATCCGGATGCATTCAGGATGATCGCATTGATGTCTTCCCACGGGCTTTCTTTGATCGGGTCCTCGTTGACGAGATGATAACCTTGGACGCACTTGGCAAAATTTTCACCTAGAACAGCGACAAGTTCGGGGGTTAGAGGTTGTACTTCGCTTGCTTTGTTTGCTACTATTTCGTTTACTTCGCTTCCTGTCGCTGCGCTTCCTGTCGCTTCGCTTACTTCGTTTTCGCTTAGTTCGTTTGCTGTCGCGGCGCTTCCTGTCGCTGCGCTTATAGGATGGAACATTTTGTTGTTGCTGCGATGACCCTGCATTTGGCAAATGGAGCACTTCATTTTTTTGCAAATAAAAATATATATTTATTAGATTCAATTTTTTGTTTTCTACGTCTCGTTTTTCTTTTACCGCCTCTTTTTTTACTTTGGCCATTCTCATTTTCAACATTTTGGTTTGATTTACGTGCACCAAGGACTGATTCTGGTTCTAGTAAAACATATTTGAAAATATCAGATTCTATAGGTATTTCCTCATTTTGTCCATTTCTTTTTTGTTTACCTAATACTAGTTCAACAATTTTATCAAGTACCAACCTTCTTAAATCTAAAAGCATTATTAAATTGCCTTTTCCGCTTGGATAACAATTACCCGATCTTAACTCTTCGGAATCAACAAAACCAAATCTCCGATATGATTTAAGCGCACGATCATTAAGTGTTCCACCCGCCAAATCTAATATAATTCCTTGATCAAATGCACTCTTCTTTATACAATACGCAACAGCTCCTAACAATATATGCCCTCCGCCCCTGAAATTACTACAAATTAATTTTATGCTTATCATATTTGGGTAAGTATAGCATTCACCTTTTTGTACTATTACAAATCCTACTGTTTGACGTGTGTGCGGATTAACTAAAAATATTACATTATATTTATCACATTGCTTATCGCCTATAACACATGCAGTTAAGCAACTTTTGGCATATGGTATTACACCAGTGCAAAGCTCTTTTGTACCTTCAATAAGTGTGTACAGATTTAAAAAGGTAGTAGGAGGTTTCATATATGTAAGGTAATCACATTTAGTCATAATTATATGTCCCGCCAATTTAGTTGCTATACTTTCGCTGTACTGAGCCAATATTGCGGGGTCAAATAATCTTTGAAATGAACTTTGTTCCATTACAATAATACAATATTTTATCGTAAATGTCGGATCACAAAATCAAACACTAACTGTGTAAAGAATATCTGTATCAGCTTGTCTTGTTTCTTGTCTGGGAATAACTTTTTTCTGAATACATATTGGTCTACTGGGTCCCTCACTGTGAGCCAGTTTTCTTGTTCGCAATAGGTGCACCGCATTCGTTTGCAGCCGTTTTTTAGATAAGGATACGAAATAGTGGGGAGAAGATAAGTGTCTATATCATAGTCGCCGGATGGAAGCCATACCACATTGACAGTGTCATTTTTAGCCTGAAATGAACCGTACATGTTTTGCGAGTACTTGATGGGACCGATGCGTTTGATGAGAGAAAACCTTACGTTATTGTAATCTATCATGAGTTCAGAACCGATGTAAGATGGCTTGCTGCATGACGATAAAATATAAATACCGTATAAGCGAACAGGGATCATTTTTAGCAGATAATATTAAAAATAGGGTGGCGTTCAATTTTAATATTATTATATTATAATGACAAAGACGGCAAAACGTAGAGGTGGAATGTTTGAATTTCTACCTTCGCTACCTTCTTGGTTAGGTGGACCTTCAACCCCACCCTCTGTAAACTCATCTAATGGAATCCGAAAGAATATCAATGGCCAAAACTTAGCTGTCAAGCAAACTGCTGCTGGCCAAAACTTAGCTTTCAAGCAGAATCCAGTGGGTCCAAATATAGGCGGTTCAAAGCGTAAAAAACGTAGAACTCGCAAACATACGGTTCGTAAACATTAGACGGTGTAAACATTAGACGGTGTAAACATTAGACGGCGTGCATATATTCTGGGAATTATGAGAGAAATTCGCCGTGAGTTCTCTATAAAATGATTCTCGTGACTGTAGCCGCCAGATAACACCAATTTTTAAAGAATGCTATAATCGCCTAATGAAATGACTTCCGAGATCCATTTAAATATAATGTAAATATAATGGCGACGCGACAAAAAAGATCGGCAATGCGTAGAACGAATAAGCGTAGAACGAATAAAAGACGTGGGGGGGTGCTATCCGAATCAAATGTTCAAGCTCTACAAAATCAAATGCGTTCTTTTGATAATTATTTTGGTGAGCTGCAAAAAGTAAATGGGGAATTAAATAGGACCATGATGGCGACGAACTATGAAGAAATGAAAAAGAATCCTCATCTTTTAGCAAATAAAACTAATGCTCAATTAGGATTTTATTTCGCTGAAGTTCCTAAGGCAAAAAACATTTTGTTAAAACATTTTGTTAAAGGGACAAGCATTTAAAGTTATAAATTTAAAATAAATCGTTAATTTATTTTAAATGACGTTTGAATATTATGCTAAATTGGGGGCTATATTGAAGAAACAAGGTGAATTGGATTGGTTCCAATTACTTTATGAGAGAACTCGGCGGATGCATTAATGCATGCACAGCAATTCACCTCATCGTTACACCCAATTTTTACAGTTCGGACACTTGCACTTATAACCTGTGGACGTATTACCCGTCCATGTTAGATCCATTATCGCGTTATTGCAGTAAGGACATTTTCCGCACTCTCCCCCCCTGAGTTTTCTTCTAATTCTTTTATTTTTCTTTGTTCTATTCTTAGGATTTCGTCGTCGTGTAGCCATATAACGTGAGAAATTAATTTAATGGACGAAGCCACATTGATTGCAATGGCATTTTCCATCTATTAATTCTTGCAGCTCTTTTCCAGCGCCACATCGCGGACATTTTCCGCACTTGCGACTCTTACGCTTATTTGTTCTTTTCCGATTTTTATTTTTACGAGTCTTCATTATATTACTTACTTAAAAAATAAATTGTTTGTTGGTGCGTTACCAATTCTTGGCACATCATTCCAAAAATGCCGATCATTGCTAAACGGCCGTTATTTAGTTCCTTGTCCATCAACGAGAGATCAGTGGGGTCCCATATGCCAAATCCTAAATCGCCTGGCTGATAATCTTCCTTCAAACGAAACGGTTTTACGCTTGGATCTTCCCATCCCTTTAGCATTGAGGTAAATTCGCTCATAAACATCAGTCCGGTAAAGCCAAGTTGTACAGGGACGGGTAAATGTTGGAACTGATTGATTCCGAGTACATCTGAGAATTGTTCCATGATTGGGAATACGGGTGCAACAACCATGGCAAGTCTTGCGTGTTTTAATTCGGATTCTCTGAGAAAAGATGGTTGAATATTTTTGCCAACTACACTTGGATCAAAGATACCAATATTGGATGTACGAATGATTGGCTTTAGGCCAGTGGCTAGCGTGAAGAGAAGAGGAAGGAATTTCATTTCTAATATTAGTGCATTTTCTTTAAATGTCTTTGATATATACTGACGAGTGATCCCCGCCAATCGCCAGCCTGGCTACAGGCCAATCGCAGCCGAGTCCTATCCCAATATACACCATAATACCTCTATTATATAGGAAACTAGAAATGAGTCGGAAAAAAGTAGAAATGAGTAAGAAAAAAGTAGAAATGAATAAAAAAGGCCGAAGCCCTTTTTATTGTATATAACGCAGATGTTTATAAATCAATGTATACGAATTCTTCTATCAATTCGTTGCCAGCCAATATATGCTCATTGGCGTCGGCCCTCGCCCAGAATTCCTTTGTCCATTCTTCCGCCGACATTCCCTGTTCCCATTTGAAGTCTTGCAAATCCTGAAACCCCACGATTGCGCCAGGCTTTACAACCATCCGAGTTTCTCCCTCGCACCTTACCTCTTCTCTCTTGTCCAACATCTCGTAGTACGATTCCCACGCCCACGTCGGCCAGCTCTCTTTGTTGTTTAGAGAGAATACAGGGAATATTAAATTCTCGTAGTCGTCCAGATCTTTCCGTTGATAGATGCCCCGTCGCTCCAACGCCGCAATCCGTAGTTTCTCGCGCGTCGCTTCACGCGTCTTCTCGTTCTTCTTGTCCTCGCAGCAGCTGTCTGTCTGTCCCTCGTTCCACGTACCGTACTTGTAGTCCCGTTCGCGTTTGCGCCCGATCTTGTTCATCTTGTTCTTTGCAATCTCCGGCTCCCACTTCGTTGTTACCCAAATTTCCGCCTGAGTCCGCTTCACACCCGGCTCGCGCTTCACACGTTTCTCGTTGTTAAATCGGCGATACTTTTCTGCGCGAGTCTTCTCCGGGACTGCGTAAAGCTGGGAAATAATTTCAAGAGACATTGTGATCTGGCGAGTCGTTAAGTTGCAGATTATTATTAGTTCTTGTTTGTTTCAATTTTTAATAAAAAAGGCCGAAGCCCTTTTTATATGTGTATTTATTGTGTATATTTAATCAAACCAGCCGTCTCCGTCAGACTCCCAGCCTTCTTCCGATTCTTTATGCTCGGGCATAATGTCTTCTAGAACTATCTCTTTTAAACTGTGATCTTGGTACAAGATGTCTTTGGGATCACAGCATCTTTTGTAGTGTGCAAACGTTTCCTCAAATTCTTTGCGCGTTTCGTGTTGCGGCGGTTCTTCTATTACCTTGGTATCTTTCTCCATGTACTTGGTGTTTCTCTCCTTGGCGCGCTGCATCTTCTTGTCCCTGGTGTTCTCCTTCTCCTCGGCAAATTTAACAACTTTCTTCACGGACATGGTACTGGGATAAAAAAAACTAAGTGATTTTTAGAGTTTCAATTTTAAAAAAAAATAAGCCCGCCCGGCCTATTTATTTTTATTTTTATTTATTTATTTTTCTGTTACATGACACAATGCAATCGTACCATCGTCTCACTGACCTTTCGGTATGTGTAGTCGTCGTAAGCCGATTTGCGCAAGAATTTGACGGCCTCTGCTAATAACATTTTATTACTGTTACCGTTTGCGCGAGTAGACGTAAAGTATTTGCGTCCTTTTTTGAATGTACACATGTTATCTTGAAACCAGGCTATATCGGCCGACCTATTCCCTTGTTTGCGGAAAAACTCAATCATCTCGGTAAAATTGCGACGATGTATTTTTTCAAACACGGGGATGTGTGATAATATCCACGCGTCACTCCTACTAGCCACGAACCGTGCCATTTTTTTGCAGCGAATGCTGTTCATTATATCCTTACAGGGTAGAAATGTGTTGATGTGTTTTGAAATTTCGTCAGGTAATTTGCTGATACTTACTTGTAATTTGTACTCCACGACGACGTCTTTTGTGTAGAATGTTCGTTCCATTCTCTCGCATAAGTTATTATTTTTTATAGAGCGAAAAGACATTCAATTTTTAAATAAAAAATAGGCCCGCCTGGCTTATTTTTATTTTGTTTTTTTCTTTCTTTTTTTGTCTTTATTTTTTTGTCTTTATTTTTTTGTCTTTATTTTTTCCTACCCCCACCTAACCCAACCCTACACACCCTTACGCCTTTTCAGGGAACAGTGTCCTGAAATGTCTTACCGTGTCGCGCAATGCCTCCTGGCAAATTGGGTCATCGTGCGCGATTTTTGCCGTAATTACCTGTCCCCGCGTTGCTTCAATTATCTCTCCGTCTTCTGCGCGCTTCCCGTGTAGAAATTCCAACTCTTCCTTGGTCTGTAGTGCTTCCATCGCTGTTTCCAATTCTTTGACCGTAGGCTCGGGTTCGTCCAAAATGCACGGCTTGAACTCGTCTTCCTTGACCTGTTCCTTGGCAAGCGTCACTTGCCAGTAGTGTCCGTACCGGTCAAATTGGACGCGAACCCCTTTCTTGTCGCCGATCGTGCCGTTCGTGGTGATTTTGCGCACGAGCTTGTCCACGCCCCCCTTTGTCTGCTTTGCCGTGTTGCATTCTATGAAGAAGATCTTGAAGTCCTTTCCGCTGTACCTGTCTTTCTTGACAAGTTCTGAGACTTTCACAACCAGTTCCTCGCCAAACAGTTCGTTGAATACCCAAGTGACATCGCTGGACTTGACGTGGCCAAGAGCGTATTTGATGCACAGAGTAGTAGACATGTTTGAGTTCGGTTTGATTGCTGGAGTCGTAAGATGCAGATTATTTATTAGTTCATTTTTGATTCAATTTTTTTTATCCGACTCAAAAATGTACAAGTCAAAAAAAACCTAAGGGAAGAAGATGTTAGCACCTAGGGGACGGGTTAGCACCTAGGGGGAGGGGTTAAGGGTGAGCTTGTTCGCAGCGCCCGCCGTGTTTGCGTCCCTTGGACGTCTGGCAAATGGAGCAACAGTACATGCGTTGTTCAGGGGTGAAGTCAGCAGGGGGGTTAGAGTGCACACGAAACGCACAGCCTTGGCACTTCTTTGCAGGCTCGGGGGTTTTAATAGAGTCAAAACAAACTAAACATACCATACCGAATGATTTCTTCTTAATGACGACCTCGCACTCCTCCGCGCAGTTGTCGCAGGTGAACGCCTTGACAATGACCTTCTCTACCGTACGCTCCTTGATGACGACGTCCTCGTAAGCATAGCACTCCAAGTCCCCCCAGAGCGCACCTTTAGACAGAAGGACCATATTTTTTTGCCACATACTCCGCGTCTGTTCATCGTATTCGTCGCCGACAATCTCTCCCTCTTCAACTTTTGGTTTACGGACTTTAGAGGCCCACGACATAGTTGGATTTGAGTTTGAGTTGTTTGTGTTGGAGATTATTTTCTGACTCAAAAATGGTTCAATTTTATAAAAAAAATAAGCCCGCCTGGCCTATTTTTTTTGGGGAGGGACGGACGTGTTAAGTTAGACAAGTACAATTTTTATTTTATTTTTTTCTGTTTTATTTTTCTGTTTTTTTCTGTTTTATTTTTCTGTTTTTTTCTGTTTAATTTTTCCTAACCCCACCTAACCCACCCTACACAAGTTTACTCACGCCAGTTTACCTCACCTTCTTCGATGCACGCAACCCATTCTCCGTCCATGTTGAAGACCATGCGCCCTTCGCGTAGCTTGAACTTCATGCCGTCAATCTCAATGTCTTCGTCTTCCGCTTCAAACCCCTCCGCGTCAAGTTGCAATTCTGACTGCTCCGGTGCAGCCTCAACAACCTTCTTAGGCGATTTCTTAGCCTTTGGCGCGTCAGACTCAGATCCGGATTCATCGGATTCCTTGGACTTTTTCGCAGCCTTTTTCGCCTTGGGCTCGTCCGACTTGGCTTTTTTCGGAGCCTTTTTCGGCTTGGTCTCCTCGGAGTCAGACTCGGACTTTTTCGCAGCCTTTTTTGCCTTGGGTGCCTTGGTCTCCTCGGAGTCCGACTCGTCTTTTGCAGCCTTTTTCGCCTTGGGAGCCTTAGTCTTTTTTGCCTTGGGCTCGGACTCGGACTCAGAGTCAGATTCGGCTTTCGCAGCCTTTTTCGCAGCCTTTTTCGCCTTGGGCTCGTCAGACTCTGACTCGGACTTGGACTTTTTCGCAGCCTTTTTCTTGGGCTCGTCAGACTCGGACTCGGACTTGGACTTTTTTGCCTTGGGAGCCTTGCTCTTTTTCACCTTGGGCTCGGACTCGGACTCAGAGTCGCTCTCACTGACTTCCTTCTTGGCCTTGGGTCGGCCAGGTCGGTGCTTTGCTTCGGCCCGCTTAGCATTGACACCGAGGTAGCTCTCGGGAATCATAAAGTCAAACCCGGCTTCTTGTATCGCAGTATTTACCTCTTCAACTGTCTTCTCTTTCTTCGCGAGCCAGGTGCCGTACGTGATCTCGTGTTTGTCTTCGGGGTCCATGTAAGTGCCAGGAGAAGTGCGATCCTCAAGAGTTCCGTACTTGGCACCGATCTTGGTGCAAGGAGCACACAAAACCGTTTCCTCTTCGCACTTTCCCCCACATGGAATGTAGAGCCCATCCGCTTTCTTCAGTCCTCGGCAGCCGCTGTTGTAGTTGATGATGTCCGGCATGTAGGGAAGCTGCACCTTGATATTCTTCTTGACGAGCGCCCAGGGAAGTTTATTGCCCTTCGGCATATGCTCACCCATGATCTTGGCCCACATGCTACGTTCCAGATCCGCACACGACGACAAATCAGAGCCGTTTTCTGCCATAACCTCGCGGTATACGGACATGAATTGGGCGAATGATGAGCGTGCGAACGATTCCATTGCGAGAGACATTGTGTTGCTAGATGACGAGTGGCTGAGGTTGCAGGTTTTGTTAAAGCGGGCGGCGGGTTCAATTTTACGCCGCAGAAGGCCGCGGCGGCCAAAACGTACAAGTCTTTTACTAAGAGATTTGAGGTATTTTGCACGTTTTGAGGTGTTTTTTGCCATTTGGCACCCTAGGCGGCCCTAAGAAATGGGTAGAATTTCAGCGATTTGACGTTTTTTCAGCGTTTTCACAGAATGTCGGCGAAACCGGGCATATGCAGCGATTTGAGGTCTTTGCGGCGATTTGTACGCGTGAAGACTTAGCGTTTTTACGCGCCGCCGCACAAAATTGAACTCTTCGCGGCGTTTGTATGAATTGCAACACTCATCGGGCACTCGCATCATGTCACCATCTCGCAAAGTACACGTCGCATCCAAGATCTCCGCGAAACGCCCTCGGGCGTCAGGTAAGGACCCCATGGAGCTGCTAGAGGAAGGGCTCTACAAGGTAAACATCAGCCGGGCTATGGACTTAGACCCAACCCCATCGGAAGAAGACATCATGGCGATAGACCTCGCGACCATGTTCGCCGTCTTCGCAGGTATTGCCGCCCTAATACCCCCACCTTGCGCACTAGTGCGCTCTACTAACTCCGCTTCCCTACTCCCCCCTAACCCGTTCCCGCTTGTATAACTAACCCCTCCCAACTAACACCTCCCCCTAGGCATATAAACATAACAAAATAAAAATAGGCCGGCGGGCTTATTTTTTATTTAAAATTGAACTCTCTAAAATAAGGACTTTTCTAGATAAACATAATGTCTCTCGCAAGCTTAAAACAGCTAATCCGCGACATTGAACAACCTGTGTGGAGGTATGAGGGGACACTGGTGCAACCCAACTTCGGAGCAGATCCGGACAAGTATATGGACCATATCGTGGCATGGGTAAAGAAGGATGATATTCCACAAAGATATGGATGCTTTGCGTTATGGAAGATCAAGCACCAACAAGATCGTATAGAACAACTTGAAGATATTGTCTACCGCCTCATCGGAGAGGTGGAGAATCTGAAACTGAAAATAGACGGAAAAATATTAGCCGTATAAAAAGTGGCTATTAAAATTGAAATCTCATAAATAGGCTTTTTTTAATTAACCAATGCCATTAAAATGGGTCAATCACAATGCAAAATGCTCTACCTTCCGGCGCAAAGCGGCAAAACGAGAAAGATGGAAGACCTCATTGCGGAGGAAAAAGAAAAGAATGGACCTTTGGGCGACTGCAACTTCATCATATCGGACAACAACATCTTGCTCACGGAACAGACCAATTCTCGGCTTACAAAGGACCTCGCAACAGGTGACGACGCAATTATTAAGAACGGTATATTTAGCTGGACTTCTGCTCCGGGTGAGTGTAAAATTAGCGACGACCTTTCGGTGAAATGCAAAATATCTGCGGGCGATCTAGCTCATCATATCATTAACGGCGAGGTAGACACAGTAGTGATGTGCGCACACCCAACAAGGTTTAAATACCTCAACGAGTTAATCAAGTGGCTCAGTCGCTCCAAGGTTTTCTCAAAAAAGATTAATATTTGGATTGACGAAGCAGACAAGAGTATTAAATTGTGGTCTAAATACTCGCATGTGACCGAATTAATAGACGTGCAAATGGTCACACTTATTAGCGCAACAGTAGACTCTATCATCAAAAAATACGGCTCAATTCATGTTATTCCTTACGAAGACACGCATCCCGAATGTTACCGGTGTTTCAAGGACTCTAAGCGCCGAATAGTGGATCTTACAGGGGACGCAGTAAATGACGCGCAAATGGTGATGGAAGCAAATGGGTTGTTAAAACCAGGGAAAAGGGGGTTTGTTCCGATGGAGGTCGCAAAAGATACACACGATGAGTTTGACCTTTCGCTGCGAAAATTAGGTGTAGCTACACTGGTGTTGAATGGGGATCGTAAAGAGCTATATGTGCCTAAAATAGACGGAGTACGGTCAAAGACATACGACATTACACCCTATATTAACGATAAAGAGGGTGAACCGGTTGAAATAAGCTCTTTCCTTGCACAATTTTACAAAGATAAGGGTTTGGAGCGAGTACCATTTGTAGTTACGGGTCGGTTATGTTTAAGTCGCGGCGTTACCTTTCAATCTAATCCAAACGATACACATGATGGGTTTGTCTTTGATTACGAGATATTGCCCGATATTGCTTCTCCCGCTGAGGCGTATCAAACCGCTGCGAGAGGCTTTGGTAACGTGGTAAGAACTAAATCACTTCGCATATATTCAAGCGAAACTATGCTCCGAAAAATAGAGAAACAAGAAGATATGGCTGTGAATACGGCTAAATTGGCGATGCGTTTCGGATATGAGACCATAGGCAAACACGAGCTTAGAAGAGCGCTCACTCCATGCGAAGTACATTTTGAACCATTCGCGTCTAAGCGCCTGATGGCACAACGGTGGTTTGATCTTACAGGCAATGACCTAAAAATGACTAGCATAAGTCATGCAGACAAAGACGATCCAGATGACTGGTGTGACATCTCGGAGATATTGAAACAGAAATTGCTTAAAAAGGAACATGTATATAAGTTTGCATTGGGCAAACGATCGGCTGTACATACTGTGGATGAAATTTTGAGTCATAGATACGAGTGCGGAACTCATGAATGGGGTTCCGGTTTTGGTAAAAAGAAATCGGGGGAATATGATCGCCGCGTATATGTCGGATATAACGAGGACGGAACAGAAACCTTCTTTCTGAGATGGGCGATTAAACCATAAAAATTGAAGGTGGTGATATACATATAAATATTTTTATTATGGATTGGTCTTATTGGTTTATCTCTCAAATAAGGGATGATTTAACAGAAAAAATTACTACTCTTGATGAAATTTGGGCTATTATGATTTTCTCTCCTGAACGTCAATCTGTCGCAGAGGCTGCTGCGCGAGTTGCACATAAGATAATACAAGAAAAGGATCAGGAAATAGCTGATCTGAGAGAACAACTGGAACGTCTGAGAGAATTCCAATGAAATTGAAAACACCTGTATGTGATAATATTTAACAAGTGTATGATTGATAAGATGGAAATTATGAAACAAATAGAGCACATGCCAGAACAAAGAGAAGAGAGAGAGAAAGAAAATATGTTGAAACACAAAATAGTTATGTATCAACACGAAGTATATATGTTGAAAATGGAAGAAAATTTGTTGTTATCTCGTGAAAAACACGAATTATATTTGACGGATCTCCGAATACAAATGCAAGAAATACGAGCTCGTACTCCCAAAAGGCAGATTTATTTTGGGAAAGTAAAAACCGAATAAAAATTGAACCTTGATAATTATCTTATATTTTTTTAACAAAATGGCGCGCTTAGAGCTCCCGGACGACATTCTTCAAATTATCAAGGAATTCACACAGCCTTTAACACGACCCGATTGGCGTTCATTACATATAATGCCCAGTCAGCGTTTTCACATGTTGGCTGCACAAGCCATCAACAGAACATTGCCTCAGTCTGTATTTGAAATGGTCAATGAAAATGATACAGGTTTCACATATAATCTAGAATATTATTACAACGGTCTTCCCTATATTGATTACATATATACTCCCAACGGTACCCCTGTAGAGGTGCCGTTTTAATAAAATTGAAACGATAAATATCCATATATTTTTATTAACATCCCTATTTTCCAGTACTAAAATGTCTTGCACTGATTGCTACGCCTCTATTGATTTCGGCGAGAAATACTGCACCAAATGCATTGCCAAGTCGTTTTGCTCGTTGTGCGACCGCCATACGGACAAGGTCGGCCCGCTTCGCACGCAGTTAGACGAAAAATGCTGCGACGAATGCTATACCAAGTCAACTACGCGAACGGCACTCAAAAAAGAAAACATTGAGATGGAGACAATAGGTGTCATCGCGGAGAATCCGACCTATTTAACGGACTTGATCAACGGCTGGTGGAGCGACGGATACAGGTACTATTTTGCAATTCAAAACCAGATTTACGCGGCGGACGAGATTCCGACAGATTACCAGGAGTTTAAACGCGCCATTACATTTGACAACATTGACGCGGAGTTATGCGGCTATATTCGCGGGACTACGGTCATCTGGTCATACTAAGCGACGATAAAAATTGAAACGATAAATATCCATATATTTTTATTAACCCTAAGACCTTTGAAGATGTGCGAACACTGTTTCAACGCTTCCGATTTCCAGCTGCCTTCCGGTGTCCGCGTCTGCCGCGATTGCTTCTACGAGTCCTATTGCGCCTGTTGCTGGGAACCCACGACACAAGTCGGTGAGACCAACGAGGACAGTTTTTGTGCTACGTGCATCAACAACAACCTGCCTCAACAACGCATGCAACACCATGTCATCAACGACATCAACACGATTATCTACAACATCAATCCTATAGACAACGTGATGGACGAGACGGAAGACGAAGAATACGACGGTACGTTTGACCTCCCGCTGTTTGACGTGTACGTGACACAGGACAACTACGAAGAAGAAGAACCGTGGCCTATCGCTCCGATTGAAGACTCGGATGAAGACACAGTTGAACTTCTATATGGACCACCACAGGGATTTGACATGAATATGGCGTCGGTGGTGGAGCACAGACCGGACTACATGGACAACCTCATCAACGCTCAGATACATTACGAAGGTATGTGGTACTTCGCGCTACACGGACAAATCTACTCGGTCCCCTACGAAATAGAGATAGACGACGATCACGTGCGACAGGATATAGTATCGCACTGGGACGACGTGCTATGGGTCGGCAGCATCTTCGGCGAGTATATTGCTTGGTACTAGAAATGAGTCGGAAAATAATAGAAATGAGTGATAAAAATTGAAGACATATATATGCATATATTTTTATTTAAAATTGAACCCCGTAAATTAAGGGTTTATCTGGCAACATTGGCTCAAAAACTTGGCGACTTTACGACTATGGCTTTCCAACCGTTTACTCTTATGTGGCATGCAACAGGTAGACCTGATATATTTAAAAAAATTACTATAAGCGAAACTGAAATAAACGATGGTAATTACTTTACACTTACAGGCGCGCGTTGTCCACTTTTAAGGGTAGAAACTCCATTTAGAGATGAAGAAATATTCCACGGAACATTGCTTAGCAAAGGCGGCGAGACGTTATCACCACAAAATGCGTGTGACGAATACATAGAACAATTAAAATACCGTAGAGAGAAAAACGAACTTATACAAGATTTACGCTGTAATGGTCGTACATTATCAAAAAATTGGGTAAGGGCTATTGGAGGCACATGGGTGCTTGAAATAGCAGCTATCCGCATGGATAGTGTACCGTCGCTCATAACAGAAGACAAACGTATTTCTGGTTTGGAGAGAGAAATTAAGGAATTACGGGAGAAAAATGCAACACTTCAATCAAAAAAAGAAGCATTGGATTGGTCTTCGCTTGAAAGTGCTGAGAAGATACAGAGATTGAACAAGGAAATTTCGCGGCTTAAAACGTCAGAGACCGAAAATAAGCTATTTCAAGAATCTATGGGCATAGCAAGAAAACAAGGCGCAGTGATTGACGATGTGGATAGAGAGAATAAAAAATTAAAAGAAACAATATCACTACTTCAATCTGACAAAGAGGCTTTGGACAAAAAAATCACTCAATTACGTGATATGAATGAATCACAACGTATAAAGTTTAATCTAATAGATCTAGAAAATAAGAACTTGAAAAAAAAAGCTATCGTACGAGAAGAACGAGTTGTAGACCTAAAGAGTAAGCGCGATGCATTGGATAGGACTCTTACTCAATTGAGGAGTACTGTGCAAGAGGAATGCAATGCCTTATATAATGAAATAGAAGAACTCAAATCCAGTAGGGAATATGTCTCTCGGCTGCGCCACACGATATGTCCCTCCAAAAAATACTGGATAGATGAGGTAAAACAAAAACATTCGGAAAAGTTAAAGGACCTTGTAAAGGCCTTGGGTAAGAAACACGTTGCGAAGAGAGAAAAATTAATAGCCGAAAAGGAAACGTTTGTCAAACGTGTATTTGAACTTACCGAAGAAATTGCTTCTCTCAAACAAGTAGACGATTCAAAATCTCAGGTTCAGTCTCTCAAACTACAACTGGCTGCTGAGAAAAGAATATCACAAAAATACGCAAGGGATTTGCAAGAAAGAGATAAACAACAGTCTGTATTAACGGCGATGTAATTAAAATTGATCTGATACATATACATATATTTTTATTTAACAATGGCTTCCAATATGTCTTGCGCTATTATTGCTTGCACGGCTCACCGTGGATGCAACGGTTTCTCTCAAGGTGATTTCCCTTGCAAGATCCCATTAGATGGCGGCGTTCTTGTCATTGACTCCAACAAGGTGTCATTCTTAAACGGTACAGACAACTTATATTTGTATGAAGTCACTTACCCCTTTACGAGAGAAGAATTGATGTGTCTCAACGATATAGATTCACAAGAACCTCATGCATATGTGAGAGCACTTAAACAACAAAAGCGTAGTCAACACGCAAATAAACAAATGCCAAAGCGTTCCGATACAACAGAATACATACCGCGCATCGCATTTCGTGCCAACTGCGAGTCTATTTGCGAAGAGATGAAGCTAAGAGAAGAGTTGACTAAACTAAAGGAATTGGTCAGGCATCAAACTTTGCTTCTACAAGTCAAAGATAGAGAGATCACTTGGTTGAAGGCAAAATTGAATTTATAATATATTTCATTATATTTATAAATGAGACGCATTATGAACCAATCTTTACTTCGCCAAATTACTGCTGAGTGGGATGCTAAAGCCAGGATTCATCGCGAGGCTGCGCGCTTCTGGGAAATCACTTTGCAAAGCGCCAAGAACGAAGAGGAACATAAACGGGCTTCTGAACGGTACCATTCTGAAATGGATCAGGCTAAATGGGCCTATTATAAATTGAAACAATGCTTGGAATTACGCAGCTCGTTATAAAAAAATTGAATAAAGATATTTTCATATATTTTTATTATCACCATGGATCCTATCTACATTTTCAAAACTACCAAGGCGCATGCTAAGGAGGACGTTCGCAAGCTTTTCATCAACATTTTAGGTAACGATGCTATTGACCGACTTCTTGTCATTGACGGCGTGGATTGCGATCTGCGAGTATTTGTCATCGTTTTCTGGGGCATTCCCAAGGTCAACGAATTTCACCAACTTTATACTGAACCCGGCGATACTTTATACGGTAAAAAACTTCCCGGTATATTGGAGCTTTTAGACCCCTACGGTATTTTTAGAGACGGTCACTTCCCTGCTCCGCACTTTCTACGCAACAGCAAGAACTTGACTGACGACGAGCTTTACCAACTCGGCATCGGCGGCGGCGGCGAATTCATATATGTGCAGCTTCCTACTGACGAAGACAAGGACTTACACTGGGAAATGTACCGCGACGGCGTCTACTATATGCCCGACATGTCCTATTACAATAAATATCACCTTGATCCTCTCTCTGTTACTGACAAACCCCTGCGTCCATGTATCCCCAGGATCAAAACTACCACTCATCCTACCAATTCCAATTTTGAAAGATGGCGCGACTTTTACATTGAACATCCCGCGACTTGGCCCAAGGACTTGACCCACGAAGAGCGCGCTAATTTGGAAGAAACATATGCCAGTCTTGATATGAAATGCCGTTGGACTCCTCAATGCGGCAGAGACCCTACCAATATGGCGAAAGAACAAGAGAGATTAGATGCTGTCTTTCAACCGCCACCAGATTACACCGAATTTTTGGCTACCGAATTATCCGAAATAAAACTGCGCTATGACACTGAACTGGAACGTGCTAAAGCGGCTCTACCTGAAGGCTTCGTTTGTCCTCAATTACCTTTAGAGAGACAAATGACTGAACCCTATATCACTACCGCTATCTCTCGCTCTATTCCTCAACGTGAAGGCGAGTCTTTCCCCGCACAAGAACGCATCTTCTTTGACAGATCTCAATACTCTATTGGCAAGTATAAATGGAACTATAGAAAATTTGATTAATCATTTTGATTTAAGATATTTATATTATATATTTTTAATGTGCCATCGCTGTCAACAACATCGTGATTTACTTTTAGTTAATGACGAAGATGTTTGTTTGGATTGTATTAAGCTACATCGGATCTCTCCCATTTTAACACAAGAACAAGAGAGAAAACTCATTGACGATTGTTTGGCTATCCCTCATTCCAGTATGATCAATTCTATTTCTCTCGTTTCCTTCATTCGTCTTTATGGCTTCTTTGTTTACAAAGGGATTCGCTATTACACCATCGGTGATCTCGTTTGTTATGATTCTCCTTTAAAACCTGTCGGGCGCTTGTTTTACAATCATTTACTTTTGTGGTTTTGACTCCCCCTTTTTTCCAAAAAGGCCGTTTTGGCAAATTCGGGGGGGGTCATTTTCATTCCGCCGGTTACCCCCCTTTCAAACAATCATTTTGACTTCGCGTGGAAAAATTTTTTCCAAAAAAACATTTTTTAATCCTTCTTTTTCAGTAAAATTGAAACTATTTTTATTCCCTTCTTTTTTTATAAAAAGATGGATCCGCTTTACCTTCATTACGCTATTGCCCAAGAATACAATGTTACACGCAAACCCGCTCTTGTTCGCTTTGTACAAAACTACGTGGGTGAGATTAAATATATATTTAGCAAGGATTACGTCGTTGAACTTCAAGATAAACATGGATACACAATTGGTATTCATTCTGGCATTCGCCTTTCCTCATAAAATTGAACTGTTTCATATATACTTATATTTTTTATAAAATGGAGCTCCCTGATGATGTTCTTGGCCTGATACGCGATTTCTCTCGTCCTATTACTCGCCCGGACTGGAGAGGCTTGCATCGCATGACTTCGTACAAGTTTCATATCAATATCAAAATTTCTTTCAACTCTAAAAATATTCCCGTCATTAACTCCTTTGCTGAGAGATATGATCAATCCGAGTTTACCTATGTTTTTGGACAGGGCCGCTTCTTTGAACCCATTGTTCTTATCAAATACAATAAAAATTGAACCTATTACTATATACATATATTTTTCATAACATGGAGCTTCCTGATGATGTTCTTGGCTTGGTCCGCGATTTCTCTCGTCCTCTTACTCGTAGTGACTGGCGCACTGTTCATTCCATGAACGCATACACTTTTCACTCTGCTATCCTTCGCGCTTACAATCATTCTGTCATTCCCGTCATTGAACGCTTTGTGGACAACTATGATCACAATAAATACGTTTATTACTTTCACAACAAACCCTTCGTTTGTATTTCTATACTTCTTGAATAAAATTGAATCCGCGAATACACATATATTTTTATTAACATGGCGCGCGTTTTCGTTTTCACTCCTTTCTTCTCCACCACTTTCCCCGACTTTCATGAAATGTCGGATCATCTTTCTCAGTATGGGGCTAATATTATTGCCTACGACAATTCTGTTATGATGTACTACATGATCGGATTTGACCAAGAAAATGATACCTATCGCACTTGGGCCGACATGAAACAACGCGACGTGCCCATCAAAATCGGCGAGGTTGGCAAATGGTGGCTATTCTCATAAAATTGAATCGTTTATATTTCATATATTTTTATTATCTTATGTCTATTGCTATCGCCCACATGTCTCTTGAATTTGTCAAACAGCAGCAGCGCGATCTCATGGCTAAACGCGCCGAGTCTCGCGTCCACGAACTTGAATCTATTCGCAAGCTTATTCTTCGTAAGCGGATACGTGAATATTCTAATCTTATTGAATTCTTCTTCTCCTTTCAACTATTCCTCGCTGGCGCTTTCCTGGCCGCTTTATATTACTCTTAATTATTTGCTTTTATAAAATTGAACCTGCCGATATACTCTTATATTTTTTAATCATGACATGTACAAAGGCGTCGTCTTTCGCTCCAAGGCTAGGACCATCTTTAAGGCCTTGGCTGATGACTCTTTGCAAGACGACTTTCACAATTTGTTCCCCAATCAAGTTCAGTTTGGTCTAGATATTTATACTAAATTCTTGGATCGCTCTGTACACACCATCTTGGCGGTCGCTTTGACTCAGTCCGGCAAAACTGGATCTATGCTTTCTGTCATGCATCATATGCTTTCTCATATTCCGCTTCCTCTGCAACATATATTTATTATAACTGGGCACTCTTCTGTGGATTGGCTCGTTCAAACCAAGGAGAGATTTCCCAAGTCTATTCGCCGCAATATATTTCACCGTAATAATTTAGACGTCTTTTCTAGACGCGTTCGCCATTTGAACAATGTTCTTATCTTCATTGATGAAACGCAAATCGCTTCCTTTCATAATCAGGCTGTTATGAAGGCTCTTTTATCTGCGGGCATCTCTGAAAAATCCCTCTTTCGCAGGGACATTAAGTTTGTTCTTGTCAGTGCTACACCCAACTCTTGTATCAAGCGTTTCATTCCCAAGCGCGAGGGGTATGATCTTGTCTACATGATGCCTGCTCCTGGTTATCGCTCTGTATTTGAATTTTATGATTCTGGTGCTTTACGTCAGTGCAAGGATCTTTGTGGTTATGATGTGGCTACCAATTCCGTACTTCATTTTGTCTATGATAACATTCGGGAAATTCCTCTTGGTGCTGTACCCCAATATCATATCATTCGGACCCATCATTCGTTCAAGCATGATATTACCTTGGAAAACTTTAGGCATGTTTTTGGGTCCAAATACTCCTATCTTTCCATGCCTTATCTTTCCATCCTTCATAAAAAACCTACTTGTCATACCTTCATCTTTATCAAGGAGACGTTGCGTTGTGCCAATACCATTTGCAAGGATTACATTGGTGTACTCTATGAACGGCATTCTCGTGTGATGAGTGACTCGGCTGTCATTCAGGGTCTTGCTGGGCGCGCCACTGGCTATCATAACCATAATCTCATTATATTTACCAACATACCCTCGGTGGAGAGATATAGAATATTGTGGGACAATCAATTTGACGGTGATTGGTCTCGTTCTAAACCCGCCTGGGATATTTAATTTTGGATTATTTTATATTTTTATTATATGCCAAGTAAAATTAAAACACCGGCATTTAGAACGCCGCGTCTTCACGAACCTCGCAGAGTCTCTATCACAACGCGCAAACAAGGATTAAGGAATGCATTATATAATAGAGCATCACGCGTCAAAAAGAGACTGGGTAATTTGTATACCAACGCCAGTTTTGTTTTATATACGGCAGATGAAAGAATAATCTATGAAGCGAAACAACGTCATGGTAACAAATATTTAATCAAATTATTTTCAGAGAATCCGAAATTGGTTCTTCAAGAATTTGAAACAGTAAAACTAGATGATTTTAATGATTTATATAGCCCTTTTGTACAAAAATATCAATCCAGATTACCTGATATAGGAAAAACGTTACGAACTTTCAGAGAGATGAGTTTAAAAAACAAACGACTTAAAAGGTATATGGACGAGGATCCCAGTTCAATACGAGTACATTTGGATGAGTATGAAATAGGAGTAATTGAATTAGAACAAAACAACGAAGCGTATGCAGCAAGAGTAAAAAGGGTTCTTGAAAGTGTAAGAAATCAACAATCTGCGACCAATGTGTTTTTTAAAGGAACTCGTAGAAATGGAACATTTCTTGTACCTGAACAAAGCGGACCTGGTAGGATACCATTGAGTAAAATCCAAAGTTTTCTTGGTAAAATTGAAAAATAAAATACCCCAAATGTTTTACTAACTGGATGTACTTTGTATACGTGATTTCCATCGTCATGTTATTCGCCATTATTGGCGCAATGTTCACCGACTACATTCTTTACAATTCATAACGAAACAATAAAATTGAAATTATATATACTCTCATATATATTTAATAAAATGGAGCTACCTGACGATATTCTTCAAATCATCAAGGAATTTTCTCAACCTTTAACCAGACCAGATTGGCGTAGATTACATCTAATGCCCAATGTGAGTTTTCACATGTTGGCTGCACAAGCCATCAATAGAACATTCCCTCAGTCCGTATTTGAAATGGTAATTCAAAATGATATAGAATACGGTTATCACATGGAATATTACGGCGGCCTCCCTTATATTGAATATATTTATGGAAAGTCACGAATTCCTATATATGTAGCCATTTAAAATTGAAATTATATATATTAATATATTTTTATTAAAAATGATGCTACGCTTAGAGTTGCCCGACGACATTCTTAAAATCATCAAAGATTTCTCTCAGCCTTTAACCCGACCAGATTGGCGCAGACTACATAAAATGTCATATCAACTATTTCATCTATCTGTATTAGAAAGGTACAACCCGCGATTTTACAATTTAATATTATATTATCACAAGAACGATACGCGTGCAGATTTTATGTATATTGTATTCAATACGGCGTTCAAATACTCTATGAACAAAAATTGATTATTAATAATATAATATATTTTTATTACTATGGAACTTCCAGAAGATGTACTCAAAATTATCAAGGAATATTCGCGCCCTTTAACACGTCCTGATTGGAAGAAGATGCATCATATGCCCGAGTTTACGTATTATGTATTAGTAGCCAAGGAGTATAATAAATCAGGAAATAATACATTTAAGAAAGTATTGGACAAAAATAAAAAATACAAATATATGTATTGTACATTACACATCAATCCGTACATTAATTTTGTATACAATCCAGCATTTATCTATAATTCTAATTGTAAAGAAATTGAATATATTTAATACATTTTATTTGCGCGAAGGGATTGTATTGTCAAATGTGGCCGAGACAATACAATGACCAGAGAAGGAATTGTATATCATGGAATGAGTGATATACCATTGAGGTGTACTTTCTATCATAGTTTTCATTTTTTGTTCAATCTCTCCACAATAACAGGTAACAACTTTAACAATGACACCAGGTTCAGCATTCACACATAAGGCCAATAGAAAATACCACTTCATTCAATGAATATGTAGAACGTCTTAAAGTCCTTTTAATAAATAGTATCCATGATACCCGAGAGATGCGAATGCCAACATCAAGACGATTTCATATGCCTTAAAAGGTGTGTCTTTTTTCATGAAACCAATGTATACTAATATAGGGCCAACTAACAATATATGAATCAAATTGATCCATGAATCTTTTTTGTAAAAGGCCTTAAATATATGATACAGGATAATGACTATACCGAGTGTAAGAATTACCGTATACATAAATGCAGGCATCTTATCTTTCCAAATACCGATGTACCCTAAAAAAGTGGAAAATACTAGAACGTGTGCCAGTTGGACAAATGCAGTCATTATAAAATTGAAATATAATAGTTATTTGTAAATGAAAATTGTATTATGTGTGTGTATTGTATTTTCATTTTGGACGTTCACAATCTACATGAAAGATCCATTTGTATTCAACATATGTCTTTTATATATTTTACTAATGAATATTAATTACTTGTACATTTAATAAGTCAATCACTTGATAATTGTCAAAACATTTATTATAATGTCATTTTAAACATGAAAAATAACTTTATAAAAAAAATTAGTCATTATTGAGATATTTTAGCAATACCTTTCTTTGCTATATTGGTGTTTTATTTTTACAATATTGAAAACAAATCTACAATAGAATATATATTATTATTTTTTTCTATAAGTGGATTCATATTAGATATTTTGTTTACTTATATATTTTTAACGAATTTTAAATCATGAATTATTTTTTACATCCAGATATAGCGCCTTCTCTTTTCATTTTTTTCACAGTACTTTCAGAAAAACCCTGATAAAATCCATCTTTCAATACAGACTTTCTAGTACCAAACATATCTTTACGCTTACGTATATTGAAATCAATCAATAGTTTATGACGAAGTTGTTTTCTTAAACCAACCGGTAATTTATCAGGGTCACCGTCTTCCCACATAGTATCTTTACATCCTGGATTGCAATATACTTTCTTACAATTTTCTAATTCCATTTTGTTGGTACTGTTCATCTCTTTTTTTGGAGGATTTTTTAAACTTTTTATGAATTGAGTCTTTTGTTTAATGCGGTGATCTAGTTGTTGACATCTTTCATTTTTGCACGTTTTTCTAGAGATTCGTAATTTTTTTAATTCTTTTTCGTAATAATTAATTAATTTATTATTTTTCTTTTTCGCATTCATCAACCATAGTTTGCATTTAGTATCTACACATTTCTCCATATATATTACTGTATAAATT
>Ga0187844_10000702_pt1 | contig 26058 bp, 20 predicted proteins | sample SpaLakP09_SKY_50_FD_134517 | JGI IMG/M metagenome (GOLD analysis project Ga0187844, IMG submission 134517) | Oligotrophic lake water microbial communities from Sparkling Lake, Wisconsin, USA - SP09_SKY_50 | ecosystem: Environmental > Aquatic > Freshwater > Lake | place: USA: Sparkling Lake... | reverse complement strand
CGTGCGCACCAACATGAAGGCTGCCGGCTACACGGTCTTCAACTACAACCCCGGCATCACGCCGCAGCCGGGCCAGACCGTGACCGGCGTGCCGGTGCCCGTCATCGCCAGCTTCGCGGCGCCCACGAGCGCCGAGCAGAGCTATGTCAATGTGCTGCCCAGCCTGAACCTGCGCTTCAAGGCCAGCGACGCGCTGCAGTTCCGCGCCGCCATCGCCAAGGGCGTCTCGCGTCCGGACTTCTCGGACATGCAGGCCTACACGTCCATGGAGCTGACGACGACCAAGCACACCGTGCCGGCCCCGACGCCATCGAACCCGAACGCCACCAACGTCATCGTCGACGCCGTCAACCTGAGCGGCTCGGCCAACGGCAACCCGCTGCTCAAACCGGTCAAGTCCACGCAGATCGACCTGACGGGCGAGTGGTACTTCGCCAAGAACGGCTCACTGACGCTGGCGCTGTTCAACAAGGAGTTGAGTGACATCATCGTCAGGCAGTCGGCCACGACCGTGCTGCGTGATACCGCCGGCAACCCGCTGAACTTCACGGTCACGTCGCCCGTCAACGGCAGCAAGGGTCATGCACGTGGCTTCGAGCTGGCCTTCCAGCGCTACTTCGACATGCTGCCGGGCTGGATGTCCGGCCTGGGCGTGCAGGCCAACTACACCTACGTGGCCAGCAAGACCAAGCCGTACAACCCGGTGCTGACCCCGTTCTGCGCCGGCACCGACGGCGGTGCGGCCAACCTGAACCTGAACATCAACGGTTGCGACACCGACGGCCGCACGTTCGGCAACCTGCCGCTGACCAACCTGTCCAAGAACGCCTACAACCTGGCGCTGCTGTACGACTGGGGCCCGATCTCGGCACGCGTGGCCTACAGCTGGCGTTCCAAGTACCTGCAGGGCGTCAACGTGAATGGCACCAAGGGTGGTGACGGCCGCCTGAGCGACGCCACCGGTGTGGCGTACGCGCTGCCGACCTGGAGCGATGCAGAAGGCCATGTCGATGCCGGCGTCAACTACCGCTTCAACGACAAGTTCAGCCTCAGCGTGGAAGCGCAGAACCTGAACAACGAGAAGGCGCGCCAGTTGATGCAGCAGAACATCGGCCTGATGACCCGCGCCGTCAACTACAACGGCCGCCGTTACAGCGTCACGGCCAGCTACTCGTTCTAATCTGCGGCACTTCCGGCGGCCGCCTGCCAGGGGCCGCCGGCTTTTCCTCTTACATCCGAATTCCCGATGAAGAACAAGCTTCTCCTCGCGGCGGCTCTGGCCTGTCTGCTCAACGCCGCCGGCGCCGCCGAGCTGCCACGGCTGGCATCCAAGGACGGTCGCCATGCGCTGCTGGTGGACGGCAAGCCCTTTCTCATCCTGGGTGCCCAGGCCCACAACTCCAGCAACTACCCCGGCGCGCTCAAGCCCGTCTGGGATGCCGCCAGGGACGTGAAGGCCAACACCGTGCTGATGCCGGTGGCCTGGGAGCAGGTCGAACCCGAGGAAGGCAAGTTCGACTTCAGCTTCGTCGACACCCTCGTCGCCGAGGCCCGCAAGAACAACCAGCGCCTGGTCATCCTGTGGTTCGCCACCTGGAAGAACACCAGCGCCCAGTACACACCCGCCTGGGTCAAGCTCGACCCCAAGCGCTTCCCCTTCAACATCGACCGGGAAGGCAAGCCCAACTACAGCCTCAGCCCCCTCGGCGACGAGACGCTCAAGGCCGACAAGAAGGCCTTCGTCGCCTTCATGACGCACCTGAAGAAGATCGACTCGACCCAGCGCACCGTGCTGATGGTGCAGGTGGAGAACGAGGTCGGCACCTACGGTCTGGTGCGCGACTTCTCAGCCAAGGCGCAGGCTGCGTTTGAGCAGCCCGTCCCCGCCGCCGTGCTGGCGCGCAAGAAGCCGGTCGGCGCAGCGTCGTTCGCAACCTCAGGCACCTGGCGCGAGGTCTACGGCGACTACGCCGACGAGTACTTCCACGCCTGGGCCATCGCCCGCTACATCGGCGAGATCGCCAAGGCCGGCCGCGCCGTCTACGACCTGCCCATGTACGTCAACAACGCGCTGCGCAACCCGCTGGAGCAGCCGCCCAAGCCCTGGAACAAGGACTTCGCCAGTGGCGGCCCGACCTGGGACGTCATCGACATCTACAAGGCGGCGGCGCCCGCGCTCGACATCGCCGCGCCCGACATCTACAACGCCGAGTCCGCCCAGGTGAACGCCAACCTGGCCCTGTTCCAGCGGGCCGACAACGCGCTCTTCGTGCCAGAAATCGGCAATGCCGCCATCTATGCGCGCTACCTCTACGCCGCCATCGGCCGAGGCGCGCTCGGCGTGGCCCCATTCGGGATCGACTACTTCAACTACAGCAACTTCCCGCTCGGCTCCACTGCGACCGACAAGACCATGGTCGAGCCCTTCGCCCGCGTCTTCAACATGTTCGCGCCGGTGCAACGCCAGTGGGCGCAATGGGCCTTCGAGGGCCGCACGCGTGGCGCCGCCGAGGGCGACGACCGCAAGCCGCAGACGCTGGAGTTCCCGGGCTGGACGGCCAAGCTGACCTACCGCGAATGGCAGTTCGGCGAGGTCGCCTGGAAGATGACCGACAAGTTCCCCGCCGGCACCGAGCAGCCCGGCGGCGGCGTGGCCATTGCGCAGATCAGCGATGACGAGTTCATCGTCATCGGCCAGCGCACCCGCGTGCGCATGGAGCCGGCCAGCGGCACCCAGGGCTTTCAGCTGCGCGTCGAGCAGGGCCGCTTCGACGACAAGGGCCGCTGGGTGATGGAGCGGGTCTGGAACGGCGACCAGGTCGACTACGGCCTGAACCTGCCGGCCGAGCCCGTGATGCTCAAAGTGAAGATGGCCCGGGCCAAGTAATGCAGCGCCGCCAGTTGCTGCAGGCTGCTGGCCTGCTCACCCTGCCAGGCTGGGCCGCCGCTGATGGCGCCCCCGCCTACGACTGGCGCAGCCTGACCTACGGCGCGGGCGGCTTCATCGACGGCTTCGTCTTCCACCCGCGCGAAAAAGGCCTGCTCTACGCCCGCACCGACATCGGCGGCGCCTACCGCTTCGACCCCGCCGCCAAACGCTGGCTGCCGCTGCTGGACCACCTCGCCAAGGCCGACGCCGACCTGATGGGCGTGCTCAGCATCGCCGTGGATCCCACCGATGCCAACCGCGTCTACGCGGCCTGCGGCCTGTACACCGGCGAGTGGGCGCGCAAGGCGGCGCTGCTCGCGTCCAATGACCGCGGTGCCACCTGGCAGACGCATGAGCTGGGCCTCAAGCTCGCCGGCAACGGCCCGGGCCGGGGCACGGGCGAGCGCCTGCAGGTGGACCCGACCCGCCCCGAGCGCCTGCTGCTGGGCACCACCCAGGACGGCCTGCTGCAAAGCACAAACCGGGGTCAGAGCTTCAGCCGCTTGAGCGGCTTTCCGGCCAAGCATGTGTCCCTCGTGCTGTTCGCTGGCCCCCGCACGATCTACGCTGGCAGCCACGACCAGCCCGGCCTGTTCATCTCTACCGACGACGGCGCCAGCTTCGCGCGCGTCTCTGAGCTGCCCTCGCAAATCCCGCAGCGCGCGGCGCTGGGGCCTGACGGTTCGCTCTACGTCAGCCTCGCATTGGGCGACGCAGGGCAGCCCACCAACCCCGGCAACGCGCGCACCGGCAGCGTCTGGCGCCGCGCGCCGGACGGCCGCTGGCGCGACATCACGCCCGTCAAGCCCGGCGGGGGCAACAGCTTTGGCTATTCAGGCCTGGACGTCGATGCCAAGCGCCCCGGCCGCATCGTTGTCTCCACCATCGAGCGCTGGAGCCAGGGCGACGAGATCTACGTGTCGGACGACTTCGGCGCCAACTGGGCACCGCTGAGCCCGCGCTCGACGTTCGATGCCAGCACCCACCCCTGGCTGCAGGCCTACCAGGCCAAGACCCACCACAAGCAAGGCCACTGGCTGGCCGACTTCAAGATCGACCCGCACGACGGCAACCGCGCCGTTTACGGCACGGGCTACGGCCTGTGGATGACGGGCAACCTCGGCGGTTCACGAGTCGACTGGGCCTTCACCGTCGACAACCTCGAAGAGACTGCCGTGCTCGGGCTGGAGAGCCCCAACGGCGGTGCCGCGCTGCTGGCCGCCATGGGCGACGTCTCCGGCGCCGCCTGGGACGACTTGAACCAAGGCCCGAAGAACGGCCTGTTCCTGCCGGCCGGCGAGACCTGCCGCTCGGTGTCGTTTGCGGAGCTGAACCCGGGCATCGTCGCGCGCACATCCGACGCAGCGGCCAACGGCGGCTATTGGTCGCCCGACGGCGGCGCGAGTTGGCGGCCCTTCGGCCCGTCCACGCGCAATGCCAAGACGCCCGAGGGCTGGACGGCGCCGAGCGGCCAGGTGGCCGTGTCGGCCAAGGGCGGCTTCTTCCTGTGGGCGCCCGAGAAGCAAGCGGCGCTGTTCTCGCGTGACCGTGGCAAGACCTGGGCGACAGCCCAAGGCTGGCCGGCCGAGCGCGACGTGGCCCTCACGCCCGTGGCCGACCGCGCCGTGGAAGGCGTGTTCTACGTGCTGGACCGGGCCAACGGCCGCGTCCTCGTCAGCGTGGACGGCGGCGCCAGCTTCCAGCCCGCCATCACCGGCCTGCCCAAGCTGGAGAGCTGGCGAGCGGCCCAGCTCGTCTGCGCGCCGGGCCAGGCGCGCGACCTTTGGCTGGCCACGCACGAAGGCCTGGTGCACATCGCTGGCGTCGGTGCCAAGGCCAAGACCATCCGCGGCGTGGCCGAGCCCTGGCGTGTCGCCATCGGCAAGGCGGCTGAAGGCGCGAGTTATCACGCCGTCTACGTCTGGGGCCAGGTCGCCGTGGGCGGTGGCGAACCGGCGGAAGGCCTGTTCCGGTCCATCGACGCGGGCGCCAGCTGGCAGCGCATCAACGACGACCGCCACCGCTACGGCCGGCTGAACGCGCTGGCCGCCGACCCGCTGGAGTTCGGCGTCGTCTACCTCGCGCCCGAGGGCCGCGGCGTCATCATCGGCAAACCCAAGGCATGAAGCGCGTCCTCGCCGCCCTGGCCCTGGCGGCCGCGTTGCCGCTGTTTGCCGGCGAGCTGACGCTGCGCTACGCCACGCCCGCGCCCGACACGCCGCAGGGCTGGGAACAACAGGCGCTACCCATCGGCAACGGCCGCCTCGGCGCGATGTTGTTCGGCCAGGTCGGGCGCGACCGGCTGCAGTTCAACGACATCACGCTGTGGACTGGCGATGCCAAGGTCATGGGCGCCTTCCAGCCCTTTGGGGATGTCGTGCTGACGCTGGACGGCGCGGAAGCACGAGTCAGCGACTACCGCCGTGAGCTGGACCTCGCTCGGGCACTGAACCGCCTGAGCTACACCCAGGCCGGCGTGCGCTTCACACGCGAGGCACTGGCCAGCCACACGGCCCAGGTCATCGCCTGGCGGCTGACGGCCGACCAGCCCGGCCGCTACAACGGCCGTATTGCGCTGACCGACCGCCACGGCGCCACCATCGGCGTGGCCCCGCAGTCGCTGGCCGCCGTGGGCACGCTGCCCAACGGCCTGGCCTACGCCAGCCAGCTGCGCGTGCTGAACGACGGCGGCAGCGTCACGGCCGATGGCAACACGCTGGTGTTCCGTGGCGTCAACGCGCTGACGCTCATCCTCGGCGCCGGCACCAGCTTCGCCGACGGCAAGCCGCCGCTGCCGCGCGTGCAGGCCCAGGTCGCCGCCGCCAAGCCGTGGCCCCAGCTGCAGGCCGAGCATGAGCACGACGTGCAGGCTCTGCTGGGCCGCGTGCAGCTCGACCTCGGCACCAGCCCCGCCGAGCGCCGCGCGCTCACCACCGACGCGCGCCTGGCCGAGTACACGAAGCACGGCGCAGACCCCGAACTGGAGGCGCTGTACTTCCAGTTCGGCCGCTACCTGCTCGTCAGCAGCTCGCGCGACTCGCTGCCCGCCAACCTGCAAGGCCTGTGGAACGACCATCTGCAGCCGCCGTGGAACAGCGACTACCACTCCAACATCAACCTGCAGATGAACTACTGGCCGGCCGAGGTGACCAACCTCGCCGAAGCCGCGCGGCCGCTGCACCGCTTCATTGAGCGACTGATTCCGCAATGGCGCCGCCCGATCGCCGAACGCGCGTCCCAGGCGCTGAAAGACCCGACCTCCCTGCCGCCCGAGACGCCGCCGTGGGACAACTCGGTGACGCCGCCCGTCGAGACCTTCCTCAAGGATGGCCGCCCGATCCGGGGCTGGACCGTACGCACCGAGACCAACCCCTTCGGCGCGCAGAGCTATCTGTGGAACATGACCGGCAACGCCTGGTACGCCCGCCACTTCTGGGAGCACTACGCCTTCACGCAGGACAAGGTCTTCCTGCGCAACGTCGCCTGGCCGGTGCTCAAGGAGGTGGGCGAGTTCTGGGAAGACCGGCTCAAGGCCTTGCCCGATGGCAGGCTGGTCGCGCCCAACGGCTGGTCGCCCGAGCACGGCCCCATCCAGGACGGCGTCGCCTACGACCAGCAGATCCTTTGGGACCATTTCGACAACATGGCGCAGGCGGCCGACGCGCTCGGCGACCGCGTCGCGCGTGACCACGCGGTGTCCATCCGCGACCGCCTGGCCGGCCCTCGCATCGGCAGCTGGGGCCAGTTGCTCGAATGGATGGAGGAGCTGACCGACCCGGTGCTGGACACGCCCAAGGACACGCACCGTCACGTCTCTCACCTCTACGCCCTCTACCCCGGCCGGCAGATCTCGCCCGCACGCACGCCCGAGCTGGCGGCGGCCGCGCGCAAGACACTGGCCGCGCGGGGCGACGTCAGCACCGGCTGGTCCATGGCCTGGAAGATGGCCTACTGGGCACGGCTGCGCGACGGCGACCATGCCCACAGCCTGCTGCGCGGCCTGCTGGCCCAGCCCGGCGCCAAGGCCGCTCGTCCGGGCGCCGAAGTGCACCAGGGCGGCACCTACCCCAACCTGTTCGACACCCACCCGCCCTTCCAGATCGACGGCAACTTCGGCGCCACGGCGGCCATCGCGGAGATGCTGCTGCAGTCGCAGGACGGCGTCATCGACCTGCTGCCCGCCCTGCCTGCGGCGTGGCCGGAAGGCTCGGTCAAGGGCCTGCGTGCGCGCGGCGGGTTCGAGGTGGACATCGCCTGGGCGGGCGGCAAGCTGACACGAGCCGCAGTGCGCTCGATCGCTGGCGCCGGCGGCGGCCGCGTCCGCTTGGGTGAGCGCATCGTCGAGCTGAAGCTCAAGCCCGGCCAGTCGCGCACGCTGCTCGCAAGAGACTTCTGACATGCATCGCTTCCTGCTCGCCCTCCTCGCCCTCATCCCGCTGACAGCGCAGTCACTGGACCTCGACGTGGGCAAGCCGGCCAAGGGCTGGCGGATCGCCATCACCGACTTCGAGGGCGAGGCCAAGCTGACCGGCGACAGCATCACCGTGCCCAAGCCGGCCAACCCGCGCGTGCCCAACAGCCACGTCGCCGCCCGCCGTGGCAGCGACGGTGCCCTGACGCTGCAGTTCACCAATACCTGGATCGCCCAGGCCCGCTGGCAGGATGGCCCGCCGCTGAACCTCAACCCCTACCTCGCCGAAGGCACGGTCGAGTTCGACCTGAACGTCATCGACCTCGCCCACGGCGGCATGAAGTTCAAGCTCGGCTGTGGCAAAGACTGCGAACGCAAGATCCCCTTCCTGTTCGCCGGCCGTGAACTGGCCGGCAAAGGCCGCCAGCACCTGTCGTTTGCGCTGACCTGCTTCTGGCGCGAGGGCGACGACTTCAGCGCCGTCAACGTGCCATTCACGCTCGAAGGCACGGGCAGCGGGGAGCTGCGGATCAGCAAGCTGCGCATCAACAAGCGCGGCAAGGCGACGACGGCCTGCCCCGACTACCGCACGCAGTCCGTCACGCCCGAGCGGCTGCAGGAATCCTGGGCCGTGGACTGGTGGCTGCCGCGCCACGAGGCCAAGCTGGCCGAGATCCGTGCCCACCGCGAAGCCGGCCGGCGCGTCGACCTCGTCTTCCTGGGCGACTCCATCACGCAGGGCTGGGAGGGTGAGGGCAAGGCCGCCTGGGCCGCGCACTTTGCGAAGCACAACGCCGTGGCACTCGGCTTTGGTGGTGACCGCACCGAGAACCTGCTGTGGCGCCTGCAGAACGGCGAGCTGGAAGGCATGGCGCCGAAGGTCATCGTCGTGATGATCGGCACCAACAACACCGGTGACCGGCTGGAAGACCCGGCACTGACCGTGGCGGGCATCCAGCGCAATCTCGATGAAATCAAGAAGCGCCAGCCGAAGGCCACCGTGCTGCTGCTCGCGCTGTTCCCGCGCGGCGAGAAGCCCGACGACCTCCTGCGCCGCCACAACGCCAGGATCAATGCGCTGCTGCCGGCGCTGGCAGACGGCAAGCGCGTCGTCTTCCTCGACATCGGCCGCGCGATCACCAACCCGGACGGCACGCTGTCCAAGGACATCCTGCCGGACTTCCTGCACCTCAGCCCGCAGGGCTACGACATCTGGGCCCGCAGCCTGGAGACCCTTCTGACCCAATGGCTCAAGCCCTGACGGCCGCAGCCCCTGACCCCATGACCGCACTGACCTACTCCAGCCCCTTCCCCGCCGACTTCGTCTTCGGCGTTGCCGCTGCCGCCCCGCAGATCGAGGGCGCCGCCTTCACCGACGGCAAGGGCGAATCCATCTGGGACCGCTTCTGCCGCACGCCAGGCAAGGTGCACGACGGTGACACGCTCGACGTGGCCTGTGACCACTACAACCGTTTCGACGAGGACTTCGCGCTGATGGCCTCGCTGGGCCTGAAGTACTACCGCCTGTCCATCGCCTGGCCGCGCATCTACCCCAACGGCGACGGCGAGCTCAACCAGGCGGGCCTGGACTTCTATCACCGCCTCTTCGCCAGCATGAAGAAGCACGGCATCGAACCGTGGGTGACGATGTTCCATTGGGACCTGCCGCAATCGCTGGAAGACCGCGGCGGCTGGACCTCGCGGGTCACGGTGGACGCGTTCGCCACCTACGCCGACACCATCGTTAAGGCCTTCGCTGGTGAAGTGAAGCACTGGATCACGATGAACGAGACCCGCTGCTTCACGCAGCTGGCCTACGGCTACGGCACCAAGGCGCCGGGCCGCACCGAGAGCGCGGCGGTCGTCAACCAGACCTTCCACCATGCGCTGCTGTGCCACGGTCATGGGGTGAGGGCCGTACGCGAGTTCGGCGGCGCAGGTGCGGTCGTCGGCCTGACCGACAACCTCGACGTCTGCATCCCCGTCACCGAGACGCCGGCCGACATCGCCGCCGCCAAGGCCTGGTTCCTGCAGATGAACGCGCATGTGCTGGGCGCCATGCAGGCCGGCGAATATCCCGCTGACTATCTGGCCCGCGTCGGCGCCGACGCACCGAAAGTCGAGCCTGGTGACTTCGACCTCATCAGCCTGCCCACCGACCACCTGGGCCTGAACATCTACACCGGCACCTATGTGCGCGCCGGCAAGCACGGTGCGGCTTTCGAGGCCCTGCCGCACCCCGTCAACTACCCGCGCGCCGACAGCCCGTGGCTGCGCCTGGTGCCTCAGTCCATCTACTGGGCCACCCGCTTTGCCGCCGAGTGCTACGGCCACAAGGCGCTGTACATCACCGAGAACGGCTGCGGCTACAACGACGAGCCGGTGGTCAACGGCGAAGTACTGGACCTGCACCGCCGCGACTTCCTGCGCAACCACCTGCGCGAAGCCCACCGCGCCATAGCCGACGGCGTGCCGCTGAAGGGCTACTTCCTGTGGAGCTTCATCGACAACTACGAGTGGGAAGACGGCTACCAGCGCCGCTTCGGCATCGTGCATTGCGACTACGCGACGCAGGTGCGCACGCCCAAGCTCTCGGCGCTGTACTACGCCGACATCATCCAGGCGAGGAAGATCCTGTGAACGCCGGCACCCTCCACCTCGACCGTGTCGTGCCGCCCTCGGCCGACCGCCTGCCCATGCGGCAGAAGGTCGGCTTCGGCCTGGGTTCCTTCCTGGACATGTGGGGCCACTGGCTCTACCCGTCCCTGGCCTTCCACGTCTTCAACATCTTCCTGGGCGTCGCACCCGGCCTGATCTCGACGGTGCAGATGATCAAGATCTTCATCGACGCGGCGAGCGATGCGATCTTCGGCTGGATCTCGGACAACACGCGCACGCGCTACGGCCGCCGCCGCCCCTTCATCCTGATCGGTGGCGTGCTGGCCGGCATCGGCCTGCCGCTGATGTTCGCCGTGGGCAAGGGCTGGACGGACACGCAGTACTTCATCTTCATGCTGGTCAGCATGGTGATCTACGTGCCCATCATGAGCTGCTTCAACATGCCCTGGGTCAGCCTGGGCTCGGAGATGACCCCGGACTATCACGAGCGCACCACCGTGATGGCCATCCGCAACGCCATCCAGAAGCTGCCCGAACTGGCGATGTTCTTCGCCGCCCAGTTCACGACGCTGGCCATCTTCAACGACCCGGACACCGGCAAGCCCGACATCCTGCGCGGCGCCCAGACCTACTGCGCCATCCTCGGCGCCATCATGGTGGCGCTGTCCATCGCCATCTTCCTGATGGTGCGCGAGCGCTACTACGAGAAGCTGGTGTCGCGCACGCAGACCCACATCCCGTTCGCCGACACGCTATGGCGCACGCTGCGCTGCAAGCCCTTCCGGCATGTGCTGCTGATGGCGCTGGCCTACGGCATTGGCACGGCCATGGTGGGTGCGCTGGGCTACTACGCCACCGTCTACTACGTCTGCCAGGGCGACATCGTGCTGGCGACGAAGTGGAACACCGCGATGGGCCTGGCCGGCATGGCCTTCGGCTTCGCGGGCATCCCGTTCTTCACCTGGATTGCGCGCAAGCATGGCAAGCGCACAGCACTCGCCACGGTGCTGAGCATGGCCATCTGCGCCTTCATCGGCGACTGGTGGCTGTACGACCCCGAGCGGCCCTACCTGCAGCTGTTCGCCTGCGGCTTCGTCGCCTTCACCGGTGCGGGCTTCTGGACGCTGTACGGCGCCACCATCGGCGACGTGGTGGATTTTGATGAGTCCCAGACCGGCCAGCGCCGCGAAGGTTCGTTCTCGGCCTGCCAGTCCTGGATCACCAAGGTCGGCATCGCCCTGGGCGTGGGCGCGTCGGGCTGGATCCTCCAGTTCACCGGCTTCGATTCCAAGCAGCCCATCCAGACGCCCGAAGCCATCTTCTGGATCCGCATCCTGCTGTCGGGCATCCCCGTCATCGGCCTGGTGCTGGCCCTGATCGCCATCCTGCGCTTCCCGCTGACCGAGGCGCGCATGCTGCAGATTCGCGGCGAACTGGAAGCGACACGGGGCACGGTATGACGGTGTCGCGCCGCACCGCCTTGCAGGCCGCACTCGCTGGCGCGGCGGTCAGCCCCGCGCTGGCCGTGCCGCGCGGCGCAGAGGGTGGGAGGCCGTCCGGCGTGCCCGAGGGGACGTCCAGAAGTGCGCCAATCAAGGCGCAAGGCGCAGACGTAGCTGGGGCTACGGCGAGCACTTGCAACGATGAGTGGCGTGCTTCTGGGCGTCCAAGCGGGCGCGTTGGCCGGCCTTCCACCCTCTCAGGCATCGAAGGCCAGCGCAAGGCGGACCTGGGCAACGGCACCTACCTGAACCCCATCGTCGCCGGTGACCACGCCGACCCGACCATCCTGAAGGACGGCGCCGACTACTACATGACGTTCTCGTCCTTCCAGTCCTACCCGGGTGCCGTCATCTGGCACTCGCAGGACCTGGTGAACTGGACGCCGATCACGGCCGCGCTGCACCAGCCCATCGGCACCGTCTGGGCGATGGACCTCATCAAGCACCAAGGCCGCTTCTTCATCTACATCCCGGTGCTGCAGGACGCCGGCACCGGCATTTATGTCATCCACGCCGACGACATCCGCGGGCCGTGGAGCGCGCCCATCGACTTGCGGGTGCCCGGCTGCATCGACCCCGGCCATGTGGTCGGGGAAGACGGCAAGCGCTACCTCTTCGTCAATGGCGGCCGGCGCATCCGCCTCAAGGACGACGGCCTCGCCACCGATGGCCCGCTGGAAGAGAACGCCTGGAAGCCCTGGCTGTACCCCAAGGACTGGGTCGTCGAGATGTTCGCGCCCGAGGGCCCCAAGCTGTTCAGGCGCGGCGAGTGGTTCTACCTGATCTCCGCCGTCGGCGGCACGGCGGGGCCACCCACCAGCCACATGGTCACCGTGGCCCGCTCACGCTCCGTGCACGGGCCGTGGCAGGACGCGCCCAACAACCCCATCGTTCGCACGCAAAGCATGAACGAGCCCTGGTGGTCACGCGGCCATGCCACCGTCGTCGAGGGCCCGGCTGGAGACTGGTGGATGGTCTATCACGGCTATGAGAACGGCTTTCGCACGCTCGGCCGGCAGGCGCTGCTGGAGCCTGTCGAGTGGACCAAGGACGGCTGGCTGCGCGCCAAGGGCGGCACGCTGGACAGGCCGCTACCCAAGCCGCGCGGAGGCAAGCCGAGCAAGGCCGGCTTCGCACTGTCGGATGACTTTTCGTCCGGCAAGCTGGGCCTGCAATGGGCCTTTCACGCGCCCGGCCCGGATGAAGCCAAGCGCCTGCGCTTCGAGGACAAATCCCTCGTCATCCGCGGCAAGGGCAAGTCGCTGCCCGACTCGTCGCCACTGACCTGCCAGGCCGGTGACCGCAGCTACGAGGTCAGCGTCGACCTGGAGATCACCGGTGACGGCCACGGTGGCCTGGCGCTGTTCTACGAGGAACGCGGCCACGTCGGCATCGGCTTCAGTGCCACGCAGATGTTGACCTATGGCTACGGCCAGGAGCATGGCTGGATGCGTGAAGCTCTGCCCGCCAGTTCGGCGCCGCGCCGCGTCCACATTCATCTGACCAACCGCGAGAACGTCATCACCTGGCGCTACTCGCACGATGGTGGCAAGAGCTGGCAACAGCATTCCTGGCAGATGGAGGTCTCCGGCCTGCATCACAACGTGTTCGGCGGCTTCGTCAGCCTGCGGCCCGCGCTGTTCAGCGCCGGGGCTGGCGAGGTCCGCGCCCGCAACTTCGTCTACAGAGGACTCCCGACGTGACTTCACTCCGCTCCCTGCGCCGCCGCCAGCTGCTGGCCGCCACCGCCCTTCCCCTGGTCACCCCCATGACGCTTGCCGCACCGACGCAACGCCGCATCGTGCTGGACCTGGCTCAGGCCAAACAGCCACTGGACCGCTTCTTCGACCACTGCGTCGGCGCGGACTACCCCGGCACGACCTACCGCCCCGATGCGCTCGCGCAGTTGAAGACGGCGGTGGACGAACTGGGCTTTCGCTACCTGCGCTTCCACGCCATCTTCCACGACGTGTTCAAGACGGTGACGCGCGATGCGGGCGGCAAACTCGTCTTCGACTTCACCAACATCGACAAGCTCTACGACGCAATGCTGGACCGCCGCATCAAGCCCTTCGTCGAGCTGGGCTTCACGCCGCTAGCGCTGAAAACGTCGGACCTGAAGATCTTCTACTGGGCAGGCAACACCTCCCACCCCGAGCCCACCGGCTGGGTCGCGCTGATCGACGCCTTCACCCGCCACCTGCTGCAACGCTACGGCGAGAAGGAAGTGCGTAGCTGGTACTTCGAGGTCTGGAACGAGCCCAACCTCGACGGCTTCTGGGAGAAAGCCGACCAAAAGGCCTACTTCGACCTCTACACGCGCACGGCCAAGGCCATCAAGGCCATCGACCCGGCCTTGCGCGTTGGCGGCCCGTCCACCGCTGGCGCGGCCTGGGTGCCCGAGTTCTTGGCCCATGCCAAGGCGACCGACACGCCGGTGGACTTCATCACGACGCACACCTACGGCGTGGACCACGGCTACCTGGACGAGTTCGGCGTCGAAGACCGCATGCTGTCGCCCAACGCCGACGCCATCGTGGGCGACGTGCGGCGTGTGCGCAAGGAGATCGAGGCCTCCCACCTGCCTGGCATCCCGCTGTTCTTCACCGAGTGGAGCACCAGCTACAACCCGCGCGACCTGGTGCACGACAGCTATATCAGCGCTGCCTACGTGCTGACCAAGCTGAAAGCTTCGCAGGGCCTTGCACAGCACATGAGCTACTGGGTCTACAGCGACCTGTTCGAGGAGCCCGGCCCGCCGGACGCCCCCTTCCACGGCGGCTTCGGCATGATGACCCGCGAAGGGATCCGCAAGCCCGTGTGGTTCACCTACAAGTACCTGGCCGCCCTGGCCCAGGTGCAGGGCCGCGAAGTGCCCAGCACCGACGCCTTCACGTGGGCGGCCACCGACGGCCAGCAGTTGCAGGCTGTCGTCTGGGACTGGCGCAACACCGACCAGAAGGTCAGCAACCGCAGCTACTTCGGCAAGCCCAGGCCATCCAGGGACGTCGGCACGGCGACCGTCGAGCTGCGCCAGCTGCCACCCGGCCGCTACCAGCTGACGCAGCAGCGCACCGGCTACGAAGTCAACGACGCGCACACGGCCTACCTGAAGATGGGCTCGCCCAAGAACCTCGATGCCAAGCAGCTGGCCACGCTGCAAGGGCTGACGACCGACAAGCCGGAGGTGCAACGGGAACTCGTCGTCGGCGCTGCCGGCACGGCCACCGTGAAACTGAAGCTGCGCAGCCACGACGTGGTGCTGCTGAGCCTGAAGAAGGTGGGCGCATGAAGCGGCGCGAAGCTCTCCTGGCGCTGCTGCCTCTGACGGCTTGCGGTGGCGGTGGTGGCGGCGAGGCCTCTGCGGCGACGCCAGGCCCGACCGCGCCCACCGCACCGACACCGCCGGTCACCACCGGCATGCGCGACCTCACCAGCCTGCAGCTCTCAAAGCTGATGGGCTCGGGCTGGAACCACGGCAACGCGCTGGAGGCCATCGGCGGCGAGACCGCCTGGGGCAACCCGGCGGCGACGCTGGCGCTGATGACCGCCGTGAAGGCAGCCGGCTTCAAGAACGTGCGCCTGCCCGTGTCGTGGAAGCAGTACGCCGACGCCAACGACAACATCAGTGCCACCTGGCTGACGCGCGTGGCCCAGGTCGTCGGCTATGCGCAGACGGCGGGCCTCTACGTGATGATCAACATCCACTGGGACGGCGGCTGGATGCAGCCGACCTTTGCGGCCCAGGCGGTGGCCAACGCGCGCATCACCAAGTTCTGGACGCAGATCGCCAACCACTTCAAGACCTACGACGACACGCTGCTGTTTGCCGGCACCAACGAGGTCATGGTGGAGGGTGACTACGGCACACCCAAGGCCGAGTACGTCGCAGTGCAAAACGGCTTCAACCAACAGTTCGTCAACGCCGTGCGCGCCACCGGCGGCAACAACGCGGTGCGCCACCTGGTCGTGCAAGGTTTCAACACCAACATCGACCACACCGTCGCCTTCGCCGTCATGCCGACCGACACGGCCAAGGACCGGCTGATGATGGAAGTGCACTACTACGACCCCTACAACTTCACGCTCAACGACAAGAGCACGATCTGGCAATGGGGCGCGTCGGCCACCGATCCGAAGGCCAAGGAAGCCGGCTTCGACGAAGCCTGGGCCGACGCCCAGTTCCAGAAGATGAAGACGGCCTACGTCGACAAGGGCATCCCGGTCATCCTCGGTGAGTTCGGCGCGATGCGCCGCACCGAGTACGCCGGCGCCGAGGCCTATCGCCTGGCCTGGAACAAGCATGTCGCCCGCTCCGCCTGGATACGGGGCGCGGTGCCCGTCTACTGGGACGCCGGCGCGGCCACCGAGAACCACAGCATGGGCTTGTTCAACCGCACGACCGGTGAACAGGTCTACCCGGCAATCATCAAGGCGCTCGTCGACGCGACGAACTGAGCCTGCCAATGGCGGCGGCTCAGGCAAGTCGCCAGCTTCACCCCTGACGAAAGAGACAGCATGAGCCAAGCCGATTTCCGGAGCAGCATCGCCAAGCACGCGCGCACAGTTCTGGCCTTCAAGTCCTTCAATCTTGTTACGGCCACACTGGCCGTCTGCATGGCGGCCAGCACTGCCCATGCCGCGACAGCGCAGGCGACCGTCTCAAACGTCGTCGTGACCACCGTGGCGCTGGACGCAGAGCCCTGGATCACCGGCGCCTGGCCCTGGATCGTGCAGAACACCGCACCCGGCTGGCCGGCCCAGGGCCCGTCCACCCGCGTCACGACAGACCTCGCCGGGGCCGCGCTGCGTGACGAGTCCGCCGGCTGGATCGGCAGCAATCGCAGCGCTGCCATCGAGTCCCCCGACGGCACTGCTCGCGCCGCCATCAGCTTCTCCGGCGCCGACCTGTTCAGCGCCGGCGCGGCGTCATCCTTCGCCAGTGCCAGCGGCGGCGAGGTCGCATCCGCCACGGCGCACTTGTGGGACGCGGCCTTCATGGTGGGTGGCCGCACGCGCGTCGTCGTCACGATGACGCTGGACAGCCTGTCTGTCGACGGCAATGGCGGCACCGCGATGGCGCTGGCCAGCATGGGCATCTGGAGCAACAGCCTCTATCCCAACGCCGTGAGCGCCGAGGCCCAGGCCATCGATTCGCCCGACTTCTCGGTCGTCTACGACGGCCCCTACACGCTGTCGGTGAGCTGGGACAACCCGTCCAAGGACATGGTCATTGGCCAGATCTCGCTGCTGACCTCGGCCCAGGTCTTGTCCGCCGTCGCCGTGCCCGAACCTGAGGCTGCCGCACTGTGGCTGGCCGGGCTGGTGGGCGTGGCCGTCGCCATGGCCCGGCGACGCACGGGCAGCTGACGCAACCCACGAAACCCGAGTGCTGCCTGCCGGGCAGCACTCGAGCCGATGGCGCAGGTGCCCGAGACGAGGTGCCGCGCCACATTCCAACCTCAGGAGACAAACCATGAGATCGAAAGTCTGGACTTCCTCGTGCCTGCTGGCACTCGCCCTGGCCGCCAGCCCGGCAGCCCTCGCGCAAACCTGCACCGCCACGGCCATCAAGCCCTACATCAAGGTCGGAACGACCTGGACGAATACCGCCTCCACCAACGTTGCCGCCGGTACGACCATCGTGCTGGGCCCCCAGCCGAACTCGGGCGGCAGTTGGGCCTGGAGTGGCTGCGGCAGCGCTGGCACGGCGCGCGAGCAAAGCCTCACGGCCAAGGCCAGCTGCACGGCCACGGCGACCTACACCAACAGCTGCGGCGCCAAGACGACGCAGGCCTTTGCCGTCACCGTGCCCGGCATGCGCGACCTCACCAGCCTGCAGCTCAGCAAGCTGATGGGCGCCGGCTGGAACCTCGGCAATTCGCTGGAAGCCATCGGCGGCGAGACCGCCTGGGGCAATCCGCCGGCCACGCAGGCCCTGTTCAACGCCGTCAAGGCCGCAGGCTTCAAGACCGTGCGCATTCCGCTGTCCTGGAAGCAGTACGCCGACGCCAACGACAACATCAGCGCCACGTGGATGAACCGCGTGACCCAGGTCGTCAACTACGCGAAGAACGCCGGCCTGTACACCATGATCAACATCCACTGGGACGGCGGCTGGATGCAGCCGACCTATGCCGCCCAGGCCACCGCCAATGCCCGCATCACGAAGTTCTGGACGCAGATCGCCAACAACTTCAAGGGCTACGACGACACGCTGCTGTTCGCCGGCACCAACGAGGTCATGGTGACCGACAACTACGGCACGCCCACGGTCGAGTACTACACGGTGCAGAACGGCTTCAACCAGGCCTTCGTCAACGCGGTGCGCGCCACCGGCGGTGGCAACCTGGCGCGCCATCTCATCGTGCAGGGCTTCAACACCAACATCGACCACACGGTGAACTTCGCCACCGTGCCCAACGACTCGGCCACGAAGCGCCTGATGATGGAAGTGCACTTCTACGACCCGTACAACTTCTCGCTGAACGAGAACAGCACCATTTGGCAATGGGGCGCGGCCGCGACGAGCGCTGCCAACACCGAAACCTGGGCCAACGAGGCCTTCGTTGACGCGCAGTTCCAGAAGATGAAGACCCGCTTCGTCGACCAGGGCATCCCGGTCATCCTGGGCGAGTTCGGGGCCATTCGCCGCACCGAGTTCTCGGGCGCCGAAACCTACCGCACCAACTGGGCCCGCTACGTCGCGCGCGCCGCCTGGACACGTGGGGCCGTGCCCGTGTGGTGGGACGCCGGCTCGCCCAATGCCAACCACAGCATGGGGCTGTTCGACCGCAGCACCGGCGTGCAGGTCCACCCCAACCTGATCAGCGCCATCGTCAACGCGGCCAAGTGAGGTTGAGCTGACCCCAGCCCGCCAAGTTCAGCGTCCGGGCCGTCCGCACCGAGAGTCCCGTCAGCGCATGACGGGAATTCGCCTCAATCGCTGCCCGGCACCGGCAGCGCCAGGCCGCGCTTGAGCACACCCATCGCCACCTGCGTTGTGTAGCGCCGCACATTGGGGTTGGCGGCCAGCAAGCGCGCCATCAGCGCTTCGTAGCTGGCCGCGTCCGGCGCCGTGACGACGAGCACGAAGTCGGCCTCGCCGGTCACGTAGAAGGCCTGCTGCACGGCCGGCTCAGCCTCCAGCCAGGCACGCAACGCGGCCATCGGGGCGGGCCGCTCGCTGTCGACCTGCAGGCCGGCGATGAAGGTGGTCGGCCGGCCGATATGGGCGGCGTCGACAACGGCGATCTGGCGCTGGATGACGCCCTGCTCGCGCAGCCGCTTGAGCCGGCGCTGGATGGCAGACGCCGACAGGCTGACGCGCTCGGCCAATTGCTCGGCGGTCAGGGCGGCGTCGTGCTGTACGAGGGTCAGCAATTGGCGGTCGAAACGGTCCAGGTCAGTCATTGCAGACGGTAAGCAGATTGCGGCCAAGCCGCGCCAGGGCGGCGCATCTTGCCGCAATTCAGCATGAGCCCGCACCTAGCATCTGGCGTTCTGGAAAGAGGAGTTTGCCGATGATCGACCACGTCTCCCTGGGCACGACGCGCTACGCCGACGCCGTGGCCTTCTACTGCCGCGTGCTCGCGCCGCTGGGCATGCAATTGCTGCGCGACACCGGCGCAGAAGCCGCCTTCGGCACCGGCGCGCGGTGGAGCTTCTTTCTGTACCCAGTGCCCGATGGTGAGGCGGTGACGGCTCGCGGCACTCACATCGCCCTGGGTGCGCCGAGCCGCACCGCGGTGTCGGCCACCCATGAAGCGGCACTTGCTGCGGCCGCGAAGGACATCTTCACGCCGCGCACAAGGCCGGACATCAGCGAGACCTATTTCGGAGCGATGTTCCATGACCTCGATGGCCATCGCATCGAGGTCACGACCAACGCCGGCTGACGCGACTCAGCGCGAAACCAACAGCTCCTCGGCCGTCTTGCCGGCGGCCAGCGCGTCCTTGAACCAGTTGGGGCGCTTGCCCACGCCTGACCACGTGCGGCCGGCGCCATCGGTGTACTTGGCCACGCCGCCCGTCTTCTTGGCAGCAGGCTTGCGAGCCACCTTGCCTTCGGCCTTGGCCGCGCGCTTGCGCGTCGCCTTGGGCTGGGCGGCGCCGAACAATTCATCGGCCGTGATGCCGTAATGGGCAATCGCTTCCTTGATTCGAGCCACCACATCCGTCTTCTCGCGCGAACGCAATGCGTCCGCCTGCTTCTGCAATTGCGCGATCTGCTTCAGAAGAGTGTTGAGCGTTTTGGCCATTGGTGAGTCCAGCGACAGAGTTGTTTTGGGCATTGCATTCAATCACAAATGAAGGGCGCCATCTGAGTGCGCGCATTTATTGACTGAATCGTCCGTGAATGCGCAACGAATGACTTTTCATTCGCCATTGGCCAGCGCGTCGGCCAATGCCTACATGCGGACGGCCGCGCTCCCGACGCCATGGGAGGGCTGAGTGGCGCAAATTGCCGGCTGGTGCACGCACCAAGGCGACGGCGATTCAAGCCGCCACCAACGTCAAGCTCACCCCTCTGAAAGAGTCCACCATGTCTTATCCCACCATCTCTTCCTCCAAGGTCGAAGGCACCACCGTCTACAACCTGCAAGGCGACAAGCTCGGGTCCATCGACGACCTCGTCATTGACAAGCGCAGCGGCCAGGTGCGCTATGCCGCACTGGAGTTCGGCGGCTTTCTGGGTATCGGCACAGACCGTTACCCCTTGCCGTGGAACATGCTGAAGTACGACACCCTCAAGGACGGCTATGTCGTCAACGTCGACAAGGCCCAGCTGGACAGCGCACCGCGCTACACCGAGGACGAAGCCCCGAACTACTCGGACGACTACGGCCGCAAGGTGTACGACTACTACGGCTTCCCCTGGATGTGAGCCTGTTGACCCCTCGCCCGGGCGCGCGCCGCTGAACGCGGGCTCGCCCAGTCGGTCCCCCGCGGGGACGGCGATGCTCGCGGCATTGAGCCGCGAGCACATCGCCCCAGGCGGGCCGGCTTGGGAGCGGCCCGGCGCTCGGCCCGCAATCCCACAGGGCTACCAAGCGCGGCCTTGTCTGACGGCCGGGACACGCTGGCGCCGACAGGCTGCAAAGCCCCAGCTTCCTAAGCTGCACCTCACCTTAAGCATCAACCCGACGGAGACCCTCATGACCCGATACAACGCCCCCCGCCTTCTCTGCGCCCTGATCCTGCCCGGCCTGGCCGGCGCGGCCTCGGCCAACCTCACCAAGCCGATCTACTCGTCCGCCAAGGACGAGGTCAAGGCGATGTTCAAGACCGAGCGCGACAGTTGCGACAAGCTGTCTGGCAACGTGAAGGACGTGTGCGTCGAGCGCGCCAAGGGCCAGGAGAAGGTCGCCCTCGCCCACCTCGAATACCAATACACGGGCAACACCAAGGACCGCAACGACTACCTGGAAGCCCGCTACGAAGCCAAGTACCAGGTCGCCAAGGAAGCTTGCGACAGCCAGTCGGGCAACACCAAGGACGTGTGCGTGGCCGATGCCAAGGCCACCCATGACAAGGCCAAGGCCGACCTGAAGGCCAACAAGAAGATCGCCGAAGCGCAGAACGACCAGATGGAAACCAAGCTCAAGGCCGACTACAAGGCCGCCAACGAGCGCTGCGACTCGCTGTCTGGCAATGCCAAGGACAGCTGCCAGGCCAGCGCCAAGGCTCGCTACTTCCAGTAAGACGAAGCGGCCTTCCCGGAACCGCCTCGTTTGAGACGGCCCGCATCAACGCAGCGTCCACTGCGCGATGCGGGCTTGCTGCGTCGGCCAACGCCGAAGTGGGCAGCAGCGACGCCGCCGCGAGCCGATACAGGACAAATCAGCGCGTGCCTGCAGGTCGGGCAGGCGCGGGCATGGGAGTTGCTGATACTCGGCCCAGACAAGCCGGGCGCGAGGAGCCATTCATGTCAAGCGAAGACATCCGCGTCGTGCTGGTCGATGACGACATCGACACCTGTGAAACCTTGAGCAGCCTGCTGCAGTTCGACGGCTACAGCGTGCGCGTCGCCCGCACGGCGCACGAAGCCATCATTGCCGTCAACGAATACAAGCCTGTCTGCGCCCTCCTCGACCTGGGCCTGCCCGACCTGGACGGCTGCGAGCTGAGCAAGCGGCTGCGCGCCGCCCATGGGTCGGACCTGGTGCTGATCGCCGTGACCGGCCGCAGCGGCGACAAGGCGCACAACGAGGCCATGGCCGCCGGTGTCGACCATGTGCTGTCCAAGCCTTTGTCGCAGGAAAGCCTGAGGCGGTTTTTTCCGCCGCTGAACTGACTTACCGGCAACGTTTACCGACCACAAGCCGCTGGACGCGCACGCGATGAAGAGCAAGGTGCGCTCGTTCACCAAGCTGCGAGCCAAGAGCCGCGCGCTGGAAGCCGCGCGCGCCGCGCACCAACGTCTGATCGCCGAGCTGCAGCGCACGCAAGCCGAGCTCGCGCGGGCGCTGACGCTGCGCGACGAGTTCATGGTCATGGTCACCCACGAACTGCGCACCCCGCTGGGTGTCATGGCGCTGGAAGTCATGCTGCGCCAGCAGCGCCTGGCCAAAGGCGACCTCGCCTGGTTCAGCCCCGAACGGCTGCAGTCCATGCTGGACAAGGACGGCCGCCAGGTGCGCAGCATGACCCGCCTCATCGAGGACATGCTCGACGTCTCGCGGCTGCAGCACGGCATGCTGTCCATCCGCCGCTGCCGCACCGACCTGGCCGAACTCGCGCGCCACGTGGTGGCCGACTTCGAAGACCAGTACCGACAGGTGCCGCTCAGCCTCATCGCCCGGCCCGGCATCGTCGGTGACTGGGACGACAGCCGCATCGCCCAGGTGCTCGTCAACCTGCTGAGCAACGCGCTGCGCTACGGCGGCGGCGCGGCCGTTCAGGTCGAAGTTGACCTCACCGACGACGGCCTGGCCCGCTTGGCCGTGACCGATCAGGGCCCCGGCATCCAGGCCGAGGATCAGCAGCGCATCTTCCAGCCGTTCGAACGCTTGCCCGGCACGAGCAAGGCACCTGGCCTGGGCATGGGCCTGTACATCAGCCAGCAACTCGTCCAGGCCCATGGCGGGCGCATCGTGCTGCACAGCGAGCCGAGCAAGGGCGCGAGCTTCGAGGTGCTGCTGCCGCTGACGCCAACGACCTTGGGATAGCGCCCGCCGCAGCCCAACGTCCGTAAGGGTTTTGCCTCACAAATCACGGCAGCTCCGGCCGGGTGTGCCGCTCAGAATGCATGGCAGCACGCATTTCTGCTGAAATTTCAGCCTGATACATCCGTCTCCGCCCACGCTTCAAGAACGACAACCCGGGCGGCTTCGTCGCACCTCCATTCAAGGCTGCCTCCATGAAGTTCTTGTCGAACATGCGCATCGGTCAGCGCCTCACAGCCGGCTTCGCGGTCGTGATCGTCTGCCTGATGGCCATGGCCGGCCTCGGCTACGTCGCCATCCAGACGCTGAACGCCGAGATCAGCCAGCTCATCAGCACCGACTACAAGGCCGTGGCGCTGGCCAACAAGGCCAAGTCCGAGGTCGGCGACGCCGTGCGCAGCATGATGACGACGCTCATCATGACCGGCGAGGAGCAGATCAAGAAGGAGCTCGACACCGTCGCCACGCTGATGGCCTCGCACGAGAAGACCATGGCCGAGCTTGAGCCCATGCTGACCGACGAGGCCAGCCAGGAGCAGCTCAAGGCCGTCAAGGAGGCGCACGCCAAGTTCCTGCCCGCGCAGGCCGCCTTCGTGAAGACGGTGTCCTCCGGCGACACCGAGGGCGCGCCGCTCAAGTTCCAGTTTTCCGTGCGCCCCGCCCAGGGCAAGTACATGGCCGCGCTGAGCAAGCTGGTCGACACGCGCAACGCAGCCATGGAAGAGGCCGGCCAGAAGTCCAACCGGGTGGCGGGCAAGTCGGCACTGCTGCTGGCGGGATTGGCCGTCGCGGCAATCGCCGCCAGCGTGCTGACCGGGCTGCTCATCACGCGCGGCATCGTGGTGCCCTTGCGCGGCGCGGTCAGCATTGCGCGCAAGGTGGCCTCGGGCAACCTGACCAGCGAGATCGAGGTGCGCAGCCGCGACGAGACCGGTGACCTGCTGCAGGCGCTGCACGACATGAACGAGAGCCTCAAGGGCATCGTCGGCCGCGTGCGCGAGGGCACCGAGTCCATCGCCTCGGCGTCCAGCGAGATCGCCAGCGGCAACATGGACCTGTCCGTGCGCACCGAGGCGCAGGCAGCCTCGCTGGAGCAGACGCTGTCGGCCATGAAGACGCTGACCGACGCCGTGCAGCAGAACGCGCAAAACGCGCAGCAGGCCAACCAGCTCGCACAGGCGGCCTCCACAGTGGCCGGCGAAGGCGGCGCGGTGGTGGCCCAGGTCGTGACGACGATGAGCAGCATCGACGCGTCGAGCAAGAAGATCGTCGACATCATCAGCGTCATCGACGGCATTGCCTTCCAGACCAACATCCTGGCGCTGAACGCAGCCGTGGAAGCAGCACGTGCCGGCGAGCAGGGCCGCGGTTTTGCGGTCGTGGCCAGCGAGGTGCGCTCACTGGCCGGCCGCAGCGCCGACGCGGCCAAGGAGATCAAGCGCCTCATCGGCGACTCGGTCGAGAAGGTGGCGCAGGGCAACGAGCTGGTCGCCAAGGCCGGCAGCACCATGCAGGGCGTGGTGGCGAGCGTGCAACGGATGACCGACATCATGGGCGAGATCACCCATGCCAGCGCCGAACAGAGCACCGGCATCGAGCGCGTGACGCATACCATCCACGACATGGACAAGAGCACACAGCAGAACGCCGCGCTGGTGGAGGAAGCCGCCGCCGCCGCAGACTCGCTGCGCGCCCAGGCCCAAGGTCTCGAAGAAGTCGTCAGCCTCTTCAAGCTCGAGGCGGGGCGCTGACATCCCTCCCCACAAAAACAGCAGGAGACTCCATGAAGATGCATCCAGTCATTCGCGGCCTTGCCGGCCTGGCGCTCACGCTCGGCATGGCCGGCGCGGCCCAGGCCATCGAGGTCGGCGGCCTGAAGTTCGACGACACCGTGAAGGTGGGCGGCAAGGAGTTGAAGGTCAACGGCGCCGGTATCCGCACGCGCGTCATCATCAAGGTCTATGCGCTGGTGCTCTACCTGCCCGAGAAGAAGGACACACCGGCCGCCGTGCTCGACAGCCCCGGCCCGCGCCGCTTCAGCCTGGGCCTGCTGCGCGAGGTGACCGGGGACGACCTCGGCCAGGCCTTCCTCGCCGGCATCACCGCCAACACCGACAAGGCCGAGCGCTCCAAGTTCGTCAACCAGTTGGCCCAGTTCGGCGAGGCCTTCGTCAACATCCCGCAGGGCAAGAAAGGCGACGTCATCACCGTGGACTGGGTGCCCGACACCGGCACCGTCATGTTCCTCAACGGCAAGCCCATCGGCGAACCCATGAAGGACCTGGCCTTCTACAACGCCGTGCTCAAGATCTGGCTGGGTGACAAGCCCGTCGACACCTCGCTCAAGCCGCAACTGCTGGGCAAGAGCTAACCCCCTGAGCCACCAGCCGCGCCATGGCGCGGCGGCCTCCCGACCGCATCTTGAGCCGCAAGCCCTCGTCCTCCCTCTTCGCCGCCCTGGCGCTCGGCGCCAGCGTCGGCCTGCTGGTGCCGGCCCTCATCGTCGGCGGGCTCTTCATCGGGCTGCGCGAGTCCAAGGTCACCGAGCAGGCACTGCAGCGCGACATCGACGCCAAGCTCGACGTGCTGGCCAGCAGCCTGCCCGAACTGCTCTGGAACCTGGACGCGGTGGCCGCGCGCGAGGTCGTGTCGGCCATCGTCAAGTCGCCCGAGGTGGTGCGGGTCAGCGTCAGTGACGCCTCGCAGGGCCTGCCTTTCATCGAGAACCACCTGCCCGAGCGGCGGCGGGGCAAGACGCTGACCGGCGAGCGCGACATCATGCGCGGCGCCGCGCGCATCGGCCACATCCAGATCGAGATCGACGACCACCTCAGCACCGCCGCCCTGCTGCGCCAACGCTGGCTCTACGGGGCGACCGTGGGTGGCCAGCTGCTGGTGTCGCTGGCGCTGGTGCTGTGGCTGCTGAACTCGCGGCTGTTCCGCCCGCTGCGCGTTCTGGGCGGCTTTGCCAACGACCTGGCGCAGGGTCGTTTCAACGCACAGCTGCAGCACACCCGCCAGGATGAGATCGGGCAGCTCGGCGGCCACCTGGAGCACATGCGCGACGCGTTGCAGCAGCAGTTCGACGCTCAGCGCGCCCTGATCGATCGGCTGCGCGGCATGGCCGAAACGGTACCCGGCGTCGTCTTCCAGCTGCGCCTGGCGGTGAACGGCGAGTTCGCGTTCGCCTACGTCAGCGAGGCGGTGCGCGAGTACTTCCCCGTCGGCACCGCCGAACTGAGCCTCAGCGCCACGCCCTGGTTCGAGCGCATCCACCCCGATGACCGCGCCGCCGTGCGCGAGAGCCTGCTGGCCTCGGCGCGCAGCCAGAGCCCCTGGCAGCAGGAGTTCCGAACGCCGCAGGCGGACGGCGCTGAGCGTTGGATCTACGGCAACGCCATCCCGCAGCGCGAGGCCGACGGCGGCATG
>Ga0187844_10000701_pt1 | contig 26081 bp, 20 predicted proteins | sample SpaLakP09_SKY_50_FD_134517 | JGI IMG/M metagenome (GOLD analysis project Ga0187844, IMG submission 134517) | Oligotrophic lake water microbial communities from Sparkling Lake, Wisconsin, USA - SP09_SKY_50 | ecosystem: Environmental > Aquatic > Freshwater > Lake | place: USA: Sparkling Lake... | reverse complement strand
GTCGAGCTTCATGTAACCCCGCTGCGGACCGTTCTGGAAGAACCAGCAGCCGCGCGCATCGGCCGCGTAGTTCGCGCCGATGGTGTCGACGATCTGCGGACGAGAAATCGTCTCGCCGCGGATGCACCAGCGACCGCGGCGATCAAGCGACAGCCACCCGTAAAGCGCCGGCACGTTCGGCCACTTGTCGAGCGCGCGATCGACCCAGGATTCAAAAGGCATCGGGCAATGCTATGCCACCCGCTGGTGGGCGGGAAGGCAGATCTCGGCGACCCGGCATTCGCGATGGCGCGACCCCGCCCCGGCACGAATGCTCACGCGACGACGGGCGCCATAGCGTGACCCGCACCGACGCTACCGGCGACAGCCGCCCCCTTGGGCTGAGGGTCGCGGGATCGTATTCTTGTGCTGCCCAACATGAATCCCCTCTTGAACCAGCCCGCTGCCCTCGCCAGCCCTGTCTCGGGAGTCGCGCGAACGACCGACAGGACCGGGCCGCTTCTCGCCCTGACCAAGGACGCGTTCCTCGACGAGCTGGATTCGCGTCTGCGGGTATTGAGCGACCCCTACGAGGTTCATCGGGTTGCGGCGCACGCGCTCGGGGTACGGCTGAACGTCGACCGCTGCCTGTATGCAGTCATGCTCGACGACGGCGATTCGTTCGACGTCGTCGGCAACTACCACCTGGCGGTGCCGACGGTGGTCGTCCGTCATCGCATGAGTGATTTCGGCGCCCCGGTGGTCGAGGCGATGCGCCAGGGCAGGCCGTGGAGCGTCGACGACGTCGGCGACGACCAGCGTCTCGGCGAGGCTTTCCGGGCGACCTTCCGGATGATCTCCGCCGCCGCCTGCATCTGTGCACCGCTGTTTCGCGGCGAGCAGTTCGTGGCCTTCATGGCGGTGCATTCCGTCGATCCGCGGCGATGGACCGCAGAGGAAGTAGGCCTGCTCGTGTCGGTTGCCAACCGCTGCTGGGAATCCATCGAGCGCGTCAGCGCCCAGAGCGTCGCCCGTGCGCGCGAGAATCGCTTCCGTGCACTGGTGGAGGATTCTTCGCAGATCCTGTGGACCGCGGGACTCGACGGCCAGATCGTGGAGGACTCCCCTTCCTGGCGCGCCTTCACCGGCCAGACCTATGAAGCGTTCTGCGGGTCGGGATGGACCGCGGCGATCCATCCCGACGAGCTTCCCAACGTGGTCGGCAAGACCCTGGAAGGCGTCGCCCGGCAACAGGGCGTCGATCTCGAGTTTCGGCTGCGTCGGGCCTCGGGGGATTGGGCCTGGGTTTCCGAGCAGATCCGCCCCGTGCGTAATCGCGATGGAACGCTGCAGGAATGGATCGGCCTGATCACCGACATTTCGGCGCGCAAGAGCAATGAGCGGGGCCAGGCCCTGCTGCTCCGGCTGGACGATTCGATCCGGTCCATGACCGAGCCCGAAGCCATCGCGGGCGAAGGCACGAGGGTGTTGTGCGAGTTCCTCGACGTCGAGCGATCCGCCTACCTGGACGTCGCCGCCGATCAGAACACGGGCACACCGCTACGCGACTACGCGCCTCGAATGCCCTCGCTCGGAAACGTCCATTTCATGGACGACTACGGGAAGGCCTTCGCGGAGGACATGCGCAGCGGACGCCCCCACGTTCTGGATGACGTGTCGCGAGCGCCCCTGGAGCCGGCGGAGCGCCAGCGGTATGCGGCTCTCGGCATCGGGGCCATGATCAACGTTCCGCTGCGCAAGGACGAGAAGGTCGTCGCGGTCATGGGGGTCTACCAGGCCACGCCGCGTGCCTGGACCGCGACGGAACGCGATCTCGTGCTGGCCGTGGTGAACCGGTGCTGGGAGTCGATCGAACGCGCGAGGATCACGCGGGAGCTGCGCGAGGCCGATCAGCGCAAGGACCAGTTTCTGGCGACGCTGGCGCATGAGCTGCGCAATCCCCTGGCTCCGCTTCAGAACGCGCTGATGATCGCGCGCGACCCGCGATCCACGCTCCCTGCGGGACGTCTGTTCGACCTGATGGACCGGCAGATCCAGCAGCTCGTCCGCCTGGTCGACGATCTGCTCGATATTTCCCGCATCACCCGCGGCGCCATCGAGCTCAAACCCGAAACGCTTTTGCTCGACCAGATTCTCAACACGGCCATCGAAACCGCAAAGCCGGCGATCGCGCTTGCCGGGCATCAACTGGACATCGAATCCGCAGGTGCCGTGTACGTGCGGGGCGATTCGGTCAGATTGACGCAGATCTTCGCCAACCTGCTCAACAACGCGGCCAAGTACACGCCTCCCCGCGGTCATATCTGGGTAACGGTCCAGACGCGGAACGACACGGTCGCCGTGTCCGTGCGCGATGACGGCATCGGCATTGCCAAGGAGATGCAGCAGCTCGTCTTCGACATGTTCACCCAGGTGTCGCAGAGCCGCGGCCATCTGCAGGGAGGCCTGGGGATCGGCCTGTCGCTGGTGCGCAACCTCGTCCAGCTGCACGGTGGCTCCATCGAGGTATTCAGCGAAGGAAACGACAAAGGCAGCGAATTCGTCGTCAGCTTGCCGCTGGCTGCCGCGCGCGGCGCACTGCCCGCTTCGGACAACGAAGCGGTGGGGTTGCAGGGCCTGCGCATCCTGGTGGTCGACGACAATCGCGATTCGGCCGATAGCGTCGGCGTGTTGCTGCGCATGATGGGAGCGGACGTGACGGTCTGCTATTCGCCGGTGAAGGCCCTGGACCTGATCGGCGACGTTCGCCCCGATCTCGCCTTTCTCGATATCGGCATGCCCGAAATGGACGGCTATGCGCTCGCCCGTGAAATTCGGGCCCTGCCCTCGGTCAAGACGATGCAGCTCGTCGCGCTCACCGGGTGGGGTCAGGAGAGCGATCGCCGACGGTCGCGCGAAGCGGGCTTCGATCACCACCTCACCAAGCCCGTCGACATGGACGAGCTGGAACGGGTGCTCGGGCCCTGGCTTTCCGTTCCGCGCGTAGCGGTTTAGGGAGGGTCTGCACGGGTCTGCACGGGTCTGCGGGCGGCGCGGTCGGGGCAGAGCCCCTCCTACAGAATCAGAACTTGTAGGAGGGGCTCTGCCCCGACAGAACCCTCTGCAGACTTTCCTTAGCCCAGGCCCCGACGTCGCGGCCCCGCTCGCGGCTCCCGTGTCCCCAAGCAGGTCACTTGCCGACGGCGCTCCTGCGCCGGGCACGTCGCATGCGCCCGAAACCGGCATCGCAACGAGGCGATCCCTGCGCCTGTGTCGAGACGTGCGCGACGACGCGCGCAAATCACGACAGGCCCCGCCCTTTCAGGAGAACCGAAGATGAAAAAATCCTTGTTGATGTCCGCCAGCCTGGCGGGAATGCTGTGTTCGCCGCTGCTATTGGCCCAGGTCGGGTCGACGAGCGTTGCACCTGCGCCTGCCTCCAAGGCTCAGGCGACCGATGCGAACGGCGATGGCAAGCTGACGAAATCCGAGCTCACACCGGGTACGCGCACTGCGCAGCGCTTCGACGATCTCGACCTGAATCACGACGGTGTGCTCAGCCAGAACGAGTACATCGCACCTTCAGGCTCGATCGATCATCTGTCCGGCCGCAAGAATCCCGCGATGGGAGAGACCGGAACCGGCACCTCGGATGTGCACGGGCACCGGGCGTCGAACTGATCTGCGTTCTCGCGTCGCCTTCGTCGCAGCATTTCGCAGACGAACCGCGTCGCGCGAGTGCGAAATATCGGGATTCCGCTCGCAGGCCTCACCGCCATAGCGAAGCGCGATTCCGCCGATCCAAAGGATCAATTCCCATAAACACGTCGGTACACGTTACTGTCGGAGGCCTTGCGAATCCCACGCCATAAACGGAGGAAGACGTGTCCGATCAATCGAAGTGCCCCGTTGCTCACGGTCCGCGCCGACGCGCGCGCACGAATACGGACTGGTGGCCCGATCAGCTGAACCTCAAGATCCTGCACCAGCATTCCTCGTTGTCGGATCCGATGGAGAAGGGGTTCGACTACGCGAAGGCGTTCAAGTCCCTGGACCTGGATGCCGTCGTCAAGGATCTGCATGCCTTGATGAAGGATTCGCAGGACTGGTGGCCTGCCGACTACGGCCATTACGGGCCGTTCTTCATCCGCATGGCCTGGCATAGCGCGGGCACCTATCGCATCGCCGATGGTCGAGGCGGCTCGGGCTACGGCACGCAACGTTTTGCCCCGCTGAACAGCTGGCCCGACAACGGCAACCTCGACAAGGCCCGGCGGCTGCTGTGGCCGATCAAGAAGAAGTACGGCCGCAAGATTTCCTGGGCGGACCTGATGATCCTCACCGGCAACATCGCGCTGGAGTCGATTGGCTTCAAGACCTTCGGCTTCGCCGGCGGCCGCGAGGACGTCTGGGAACCGGGCGAGGACATCGACTGGGGCACCGAGGGCACCTGGCTCGGCGACGAACGCTATAGCGGCGATCGCGAACTTTCCGGTCCGCTGGGCGCCGTGCAGATGGGCCTGATCTACGTCAATCCGGAAGGCCCGAACGGCAAGCCGGATCCGCTGGCCTCCGCGCGCGACATCCGCGAGACCTTCCACCGCATGGCGATGAACGACGAGGAGACCGTTGCGCTCGTTGCTGGCGGTCACACCTTCGGCAAGTGCCACGGCGCGGGCGATCCCAAGAACGTGGGCACCGAACCCGAAGGCAGTGCCATCGAGAACCAGGGCTTCGGCTGGATCAACAGCCTCGAATCCGGCATGGCCGGCCACACCATCACCAGCGGCCTAGAAGGCGCGTGGACCGAACATCCCACCCGCTGGGACAACGGCTACTTCGACGTGCTGTTCAAGTACGAGTGGGAGCTGACCAAGAGTCCGGCCGGCGCACACCAGTGGAAGCCAAAGGGCAGCAGCGGTGACGGCACCGTGCCCGATGCCCACGATCCCGCGAAGAAGCATGCGCCGATGATGTCCACGGCGGATCTGGCGCTGCGCATGGATCCGGCCTACGAAAAGATTTCCCGGCGCTTCCACCAGAACCCGCAGGAACTCGCCGATGCATTCGCGAAGGCCTGGTACAAGCTGACGCATCGCGACATGGGACCGTTGCCGCGTTACCTCGGCAAGCTGGTGCCCAAGGAGATCCAGCTCTGGCAGGACCCGCTTCCCGCCCCCAACCACGAGCCGATCGGCGATGCGGATATCGCGGCCCTGAAGGCGAAGATCCTGGCCAGCGGGCTGACGATCCCGCAACTGGTGACGACCGCCTGGGCCTCGGCATCCACGTTCCGCGGCTCCGACAAGCGCGGCGGCGCCAATGGCGCCCGCATTCGCTTGGCGCCGCAGAAGGACTGGGAAGTGAACCAGCCGGCGGAGCTGGCGAAGGTCCTGCAGGCGCTCGAGTCGATCAAGAAGGATTTCGACGCGACGGGCGGCAAGAAGAGGGTGTCGCTCGCCGACCTGATCGTGCTCGGCGGTTGCGCTGCCGTCGAAGAAGCGGCGAAGAAGGCCGGACACGCCGTCAAGGTTCCGTTCTCACCGGGACGGACCGACGCGTCGCAGGACCAGACCGATGTCGAGTCGTTCGACGTGCTGGAACCCAAGGCCGATGCGTTCCGGAATTACCTGCGCAAGGGTGACAGCCGCTCCGCCGAAGAGCTCATGCTGGACAAGGCCCAGCTGCTCACGCTCACCGCGCCGGAGATGTCGGTGCTGCTGGGTGGCATGCGCGTGCTGGGCGCCAACGTCGGGCAGTCGAAGAACGGCGTGCTGACCCAGCGCCCGGGAACGCTGACGAACGACTTCTTCGCCAACCTGATCGACATGGAGACGCAGTGGAAGCCTGCGTCTACGGAAGGCGATTACGAAGGACTCGATCGCAAGACCGGCAAGGTCAAGGGGACGGGCACGCGCGTCGATCTGATCTTCGGATCGAACTCGCAGCTTCGGGCGCTGGCCGAAGTCTACGCGTCGGACGATGCGAAGGAAGCGTTCGTGAAGGACTTCGTCGCCGTCTGGACCAAGGTGATGAACCTGGATCGCTTCGATCTTCGCTGAGATAGCGTGAGCTGATCCAACGGCGGGTTCGCGAGACGGTCGCGAATCCGCCGTTTTTTTATGCGGCGTCGACGTGCCTCGAAACAAAATCCTTCAGAACGAACCGCCCAGCGTGCGCGTTTCGAACCGCGAGATGTCGCATGCGTTGGGAACCGTGACCTGCCCGTAATTCTCGACGGCGAGCGCCGCTTCGACGAAGGACAGCATCAGCAACAGCAAGGTGCGCGAGGGAGCCGGCAGATCCTCGAGCCGGTGATCCTTCAGGTGATCCAGCGCCGCCTCGGTGGTCGGGAAAGCCGCGTCGTAGAACGCCTTCACATCTTCAAAACGGCTGGTGGTCCGACGCGCTGCGCGTTCGGGCTCGGTTTCCAGCGCCCATCCGAGAAACGGCTCCAGGTGCTCGAACCCCGCCGGCAGCACGGCGCTCATGCGGCCTCCCGGATATTGCGATCGATCACTTCCAGGCTGTGGACGATAGCCATTTCGTTCTTCTGGACGTAGTACCAGGGCTTCACACCAGCGGCGATGCCGGCGTGATTGTTTTCCACCAGCTTGCAGTCCTCGAGCAGGATGTCGCGCAGCAACACCTTCTGGTATTCCTGCACCCATCGCTGTGCGGCGTTCTCTGGCTCCTGGAAATAGATCTTCATCTCGAAGCGCGTGCGGTCCACCGCCAGCGGCCAGAAGGTGTAGCCGTAATAAGCGCCGAGCAGGCCGTTGCCTTCCGACGGGTCGATGAAGAAATTCGGAAAGATCACGTCGATGTCCTGCATCCAGATGGCCGAACGCTGGGGATTCACGCCAAGCGGAAGGCTGTCTGCCCCGCGCGGCAGATGCCGCAGCGTGGCGAGTGCGGTCGGCGGCAGCGGCGTGTCCGGGTTCGCCGAGATGCTGAGGCGCGTGTGGTCGCCGAGCAGCGCCACGCTGAGCGGACGCCCGTAGGGATTGGCCGGCCAGTTCGCCACGTTCTTGAGCGTGCGGCGATGCACCGTTCCCACGTGGTAGATCTCCTGGAAGGCGTCCTTCACCAGTTTCCAGTTGGCGTTCAACTCGGTGGTCCACGTGTAGCAATTCTTCGAGAACCGATCGAACGGATAGCCGACGAGCGATGCGCCCATCTCGCCGAGAAATTCCTTCAGCGTCTGACGGGGCTCGGCATCCAGGTGGACGAAGATGAAGCCCTCCCACTGGTCCACCGCGAGCCGGCTGAGTGCGACCTGCTTGCGGTCCAGCAGCGGAAACGACTCTTCGTCCGGAATGTGCCGGACCGTACCGTCGAGTTCGTAGACCCAGGAGTGGTAGGGACAGGTGAGCGCGCCGCCGCAGTTCCCCGATTTTCCCCAGAGCAGTTGCTGTCCGCGGTGGGAGCAGACGTTGTGGACGGCGTTGAGCGTCCCCTTTGCGTCCCGCGTGATCACCACCGACGCCGCGATACCCGGCAGTTCCTTGACGAGGTACGACCCGGACGTGGGCAGCTGCTCGATCCGCCCGACGTTGAGCCAGGACTTTCGGAAGACGTGCTCGATCTCGTCCTTGAACCGTTCCTTCGACAGGTAGACCTGCGCGTCGATGCGGAACGAATGCCCGTCCGTGGAGGGGAACAGCGACGCGTCCAAGGGCGTGTTCATGTTCATCGGCGCGTGGTCTCCAGGACACGGGATGTTGACTGGACTGTAGCGTGCGGATGGAGGCTCGTTTCAGGGGGTTTGCCGGCTCGATTCAGGGGCGGAGCAAGGTCTGCATCGGTCTTCGGGCGGTGCGGTCGGGGCAGAGCCCCTCCTACAGGTCGCAGACTTGTAGGAGGGGCTCTGCCCCGACCTTTGTACCCTCTCGTTTCTCTCTGCGCCTTGCATTGAATCCCTTCACGGTCCGAATCGAGCCGCGCGCACGAACGAAGGGAACAATCGCTCAACCGACCCAGAATCCGCGTCGGCCATGGCATCCTTGACCGCACGAGGATGCGCCGTGTCTGCGATGACTCGAACACAAACTACAAGAACGTCGTGAGCCCGACTGCAAGGGCGGGGAGCAGGTCGATGAATTCATCATGGCGCCGCCGGATCGTGCTCGCGACCGCGTCGACGATGACGCTGGCCGCGGGCCTTTCGGGCTGCGGAAACAGCCCGGACGGAAACGCGGACGCAGAGGCGCAAAGCACGTCGGCCTTCGCCGATCCGGTGCGCGCGCAGTGCGCCGTTCGCAGCCCGCTACGCCGGGTCGGCGCCGGACTCGACGCGAGCGGACGACTCGAAGCCCCCTTGCCCTCGCCGCTGGGCGCCGTCTCCGGCAACTGCCGTGACAACGAGCAGTTCCGCTTCGGCTCCGGTCTCTACGACGTCACCGGCGTGGTCGCCTACACCGGCGGCTCGGGCTGGGAGTCACCGACGCAGGTCTTCCGCGGCCTGCACCAGCGCCAGTACGCGCGGGCCTACGCGGTCGAATCGCCCTGCAACGGCAAGCGCCTGATGTTCGTGTCGGTCGACATCGGCCTGATGTACGGCTCGCTGCGAACGGGCGTGCTCGACGCGATCACGGCGGACGCGGAGCTGTCGGCCCACTACAACGCCGACAACCTGATGCTGTCGGCCACCCACACGCACTCCGGTCCTGCCGGCTACTCGCACCACGAGGCCGGCAACGTGCTGCACCTGGGATACGACGCCGACGTCTACAACGCGATCGTGAACGGAATGGTCGGCGCCATCCGGTTGGCGCACGCCAATCTCGCGGCGCATCCCGAGTCCGCACCGATCCGCCTCGCGGCCGGAGAATTGCTCGACACCAACATCAACCGCTCGAAGCCGGCCTTCCTGAAGAACAGCGAGGCCGAGCGCCGAGAATTCCTCGACTCGCGCGGCGAGCCGGTGCAGGTGGACAAGCGCGTCGTGCAGCTCAACCTGGTTCGCGGCGACGGCAGTGCGGTGGGCATCGTCAACTGGTTCGGCGTGCATCCCACGACCATCGGCCCGACGCAGCACTTCGTCAGCAGCGACAACAAGGGCTATGCCGCACTGGGTTTCGAGCGCGTGATGCGGACGCGCTACGAGGCCGTCCCCGGCCCGGATAGTTTCGTCGCCGCCTTCGCGCAGACCGACGAGGGCGACTCCTCTCCGAATCTCTTCATCGAGCAGTTCCCGCATCCGGATCCGGCTCGCGGCGGCGGCGCCGACGACTTCGAGTCCAACGCGATCGCCGGAACCAAGCAGCTCGCGCGGGCGCTGGAGCTGTACTCGCAGGGTGCGGCGCTGTCCGGACCGGTCGACTACCGCTTGTTCCATGTGCAGATGAACCAGGTCGAAGTCACCGATCCGGTGGTCCTCGCCGGCCTGCGCCACCCTCCCGCACTGGACGCGACGTCCAAGCGCACCTGCAACGCGGCGCTCGGCTCCTCGTTTCCGGCCGGCGCGGAGGATGGACCGAGCCCGCTCGGTGTCGAGGGCATCACCTGCGCATCCAGTCCCGACCTGATCGCCGCGAGCGTCGCCGACTTCACGGCGCTGTCCACGTTCCACGTGCCGACAACGCTCGTGTCGACGCTGCTGCTGTGCAATGTCGACACGCTGCCCTTGCTCGGCCTGGACTGCCAGGCCGAGAAGCCGGTGCTGCTGCCGCTGAATCTCGGCGAATCCGCCGGCGGGGCGCTCGACGGCACGCTGCAGCCCCTGGGCCTGACGGCAAACTTCGAACCGGCGGTGCTGCCGTTCCAGCTCTTCCGCATCGGCAATCTGGCCATCGTCGGACTTCCCTGGGAGGTGACGACGATGTCCGCTCGGCGCCTGCGCAAGAACGTGCTCGAGATCCTGGCGCCGACGGGCGTGGACACGGTCGTGATCGCCGGCCTCGCCAACGATTACGTTCACTACCTCACCACGCGCGAGGAGTACGCGAGCCAGCAGTACGAGGGCGCCTCGACGGTGTTCGGGCCCTGGTCGCTGGCCGCGGTCCAGCAGGAGACGCGCAAGCTCGCCGTCGCGATGCGCGATGGCGTGTCCATCGCGCCGGGCCCGGTCTATCCGCGAGTCACGCCGGTGCTGCGTCGTCCTCCTTACCTGGCATCGGACGTGGCGCTCGCCGCCTTCGGCAGCCTCGTCACGGATACGCCGGCCACGGCAGCGCCCGGCGACACGGTTCGCGCCGAGTTCAGCGCAGGCCATCCGCGCAACGATCTGCAGACGCAGTCCAGCTACGTCTACGCCGAACATCAGACCGCGACGGGAACCTGGGAAGTCGTGGCGCGCGATCGTGACCCCGAACTGTTCTACGAATGGAACCCGGCCCTGCCCTCGCCGCTCCCCATCGACCCGCCGCTGATCGGACCCTCCACCGCCGCCGCGATCTGGCACATCCCGCCGAACACGCCGCCCGGCACTTACCGCCTGCGTCATGAAGGCGCTGCCCGGACGTCTCCGCTCTCCGCGCTGCAGCCTTACGAGGGCGCATCGAGTCCCTTCACCGTGGCCGGGCCGGTGGCCGAATGTCCTTGATGAAGACACGGAGCCTGCGCAACTGACGTGGTCGTGCGGCGGCGCTGTGCAATCAGATTCGGGCTCGAAAAAAGACGACAGGCGAACGCAAAGGCGCAAAGGGAAAAAGAAAGGACGCAAAGGAAGATCCGCATAGGTCTTCGGGCGGGCGCTGTCGGGGCAAAGCCCCTCCTACAGGTCGGCGACTTGTAGAAGGGGCTCTACCCCGACAGGCCTCTATGCAGGCGATCCCCAAGGAGAAGCAAGAAAACGAAAAACCGTAGCGGAACCTTCGATGAGCGGGATGGTGGTCGTCCGGACAGATGAATGGCCTGCGAAGGCAACCTCTCCATCATCTTTCATCTTTGCGTCCTTTCTTTTTCCCTTTGCGCCTTTGCGTTAGCCGTTCCTCAAGAGCCCTCGACAGATGAGCAAGACCGAACCGCTGAACGAAGATTTCTCGGCAGAACTGCGAGACTGGGGCGCCCCCGTCGAGATGTGCGCGTTCGAGGCCGTGATGCACCTGAAACAATCCGCCGCGAGGCAGCTACGCTCACCGGTTCAAATGTGAAAGCAGATTCGAGAACGTCGGTATCAAGGCTGCTGGCCATCTTCGCGATGAGCGCAGCAGGGATGCTTCCGGCATTCGCCGACACGACGCCGCGTGCCGATCAGCTCGCCTTCCGCGAGCTGTACGAGGAACTGGTCGAGACCAACACGACGCTGTCGGCCGGAAGCTGCACGCTCGCCGCCAACAAGATGGCCGCGCGCCTGCGCAGCGCGGGCTTCCCCGGGACGGACATCCATCTCGTCGTCGCGCCCGAGCATCCGGAAGAAGGCGCCCTGGTCGCGGTGCTGCGCGCACCCCGTGCAAAAGCAAAAGCCCTGCTGCTGCTCGCGCACATCGATGTGGTCGAGGCCAAGCGCGAGGACTGGACGCGCGATCCGTTCACGTTGGTCGAGGAGGACGGCTACTTCTACGCAAGGGGCGCTGCCGACGACAAGGCGATGGCGGCCATCTGGGTCGATACGCTCATTCGCCTGCACCGCGAGGGCTTCAAGCCCAAGCGCGACATCAAGATCGCGCTGACCTGTGGCGAAGAGACGATCGAAGCCTTCGACAGCGTTCCCTACCTGCTCGCCAATCACCGCGAGCTGATCGACGCGGCGTTCGCGCTGAACGAAGGCGGCTACGGTCTGCTCGACGACCAGGGACGTCGCGTCATGTTTGGCGTGCAGGCCGGCGAGAAGACGCCCCAGGACTACCGCCTGGAAGTGACCAACGCGGGCGGCCATAGCGCGCGACCCTTGAAGGACAACGCCATCTATCACCTGGCCGCGGGGCTGACGCGGCTGAGCCAGCACGATTTCCCGATCGTCCTCAACGACACGACGCGCAACTACTTCAAGCGGATGGCGGAAATCCAGGGCGGCGACATCGGCGCCGCGATGAAAGCGTTGACGGCGAATCCGTCCGACGCGCAAGCGGTCGCGCTCGTGACGGCGAATCCGAGCTGGAACGCCGTGCTGCGCACCACCTGCGTGGCGACGATGCTCGACGCCGGGCACGCGACCAATGCACTGCCGCAGCGCGCTCGCGCCAACATCAATTGCCGCATCTTCCCCGGTGTCGCAGTCGACGAGGTGCGCAGCACGCTCGAGCAGGTGCTCGCGGATCCGGCGATCACCGTCACCGCGCTGAAGACGCGTGCGCCAGTGGCCGGGCCACCCGAGCTGACACCGGCCATCCTGCAGCCGATCGAACGGCAGGTCGCCGAGACATATCCGGGTGTTCCGATCGTGCCGCTGCTGTCCGCCGGCTACACCGATGGCCAATTCCTGAATGCGGCCGGCATTCCGACCTACGGCATCGGCATGTTCCTGGATCCCGACTTCGGACACGTGCACGGGCTGAACGAGCGGGTCCGCGTGCAATCGGTGTACGAGAGTCGCGACTTCCTGCATGCCCTGGTGAAGCAATATTCGAGCACTATTCGATAAGCGCGGTGCGGGCGATGCCGCCGAACTGCAGACGCTGGACGGGACCCGCCGCATCAGCTCGTCGCGCCGCTCTCACCAGGGATCGATGAACCTTCGCGAGGGCTCGGGCGTTGCGCGCCGTGCACGCAGACCGTCAATAAGCCAACGCCGCGACTCCGCGGGATCGATCACATCGTCGATCTCGAAATAGGTGCCGACGTTGGCCGCCTTGCCCTGCTCGTACATCTGGTCCACCAGTTGGCGGAAGCGCTGCTCCCGCTCCGCGCCTTCGGGCAGCGCATCGAGTTCACGCCGGAAGCCCAGCTTCACGGCGCCTTCCAGGCCCATCGGCCCGAATTCTCCGGTCGGCCACGCAACGGTGAACTGGGGACGCTTCAGGTGTCCGCCGAGCATGGCCTGCGCGCCGAGCCCATAGGCCTTGCGAAGAACGATGCCGAACAACGGCACTGTGAGGTTCGCTCCGACGATGAACAGCCGCGACGCATGGCGCACGGTCGCGGCCTTCTCCGCCGCCGGACCGACCATGATCCCGGGCGTGTCGCAGAGACTCAGCAGCGGCACCCGATGCGCTTCGCACAACTGCATGAAGCGGGCGGCCTTGTCCGCCGCGGCGCTGTCGATGGCGCCGGCGAGGTGCGCCGGATTGTTCGCCAGCACGCCGAGCGGCCGGCCTTCGATGCGAATGAACGCCGTCACCATGTTGGGTGCGAAGCCGCGGCGGACCTCGAGCATCGACCCTGTGTCCGCGAGGCTCTCGATCACGCGGCGTACGTCGTAGCTCATCCGGCGGTTCTCGGGCAGCAGATCGCGAAGCCGCTGCTGATCGGGCGCCACGCCGCCCTCGACGTCTCCCTGGAAGTACGACAGGTATTGCTGGGCGACGCGCACGGCCTGTGCCTCGTCCTCGACCACCACGTCGACCACGCCATTGGCGGATTGCACGTCGATGGGTCCGATGTCCTCGGGCCGGAAGCGTCCGAGTCCGCCGGCTTCGATCATGGCCGGTCCGCTCATGCCGACATTCGAATCGCGCGTGGCGATCGTGACGTCGCAGCAGCCGAAGAAGGCCGCGTTGCCGGCGAAGCAACGGCCGGTGTTGATGCCGACCAGCGGTACCTGGCCGCTGAGCTTCGCGAACTCGTAGAAGGTGGCGACTTCCAGCCACGACGCGATGACCTGGCTCACGTCCACATCGCCGGGGCGGCCGCCGCCGCCTTCGACGAAGAACACGACCGGCAGCTTCTGAGCCGCGGCGAGTTCGATCATTCTGTCGGTCTTGCGATGGTTCTGATGGCCCTGCGTTCCGGCGAGAACGGTGTAGTCGTAGTGCATGACCACGCACCGAGCCTGGTCACGACCCACCTGCGTTCCGTTGATCTCGCCGATGCCGCACACCAGCCCGTCGGCGGCCGTGTCGCGCTGGAGTTCTTCCAGGCTCTTGCGGCTGCGCTGCGCCGCGATCGCCAGTGCGCCGTACTCGATGAAGCTGCCCGGGTCGCACAAGTCGGCCAGGTTCTCGCGGGCCGTGCGCTTGCCGAGTTTCCTGCGCTTCTCGACCGCCTCGGGCCGCGCCTCGTCGAGTCCGCGACGATGCTGCTCGATCACCGATTCCAGATCGGGCCGCAGCGATTCGGAAGGGCTTTCTTCTTCGACAGAATCTTCGGGCATGGCGGGCGCTGATGTTCGCGGCAGTCTGATCCCGAGTCTCGCGGGAACCGTGGCGGGAAGTCCATGCGGGCCGAACCCGGACCCTCAGGCTTCGAACAAGGCTCTCTCCTGCTCGAAGATCGTCCTCAGATGCTCCGTCACGGTCCGGATTGGAAGATCGCTGCGACCCTGGCGCCGCGTCACCAGCCAGATCTCCCGATCGGGCGGAACCGGAGTGAGCCGGCACAGGCGCAGGCCGCGTTCGACCCGTCCGAGGTAGTGAGGAAGCAGCGCGATCCCGGCCTGCGCACGGGCCGCGGTCGCCTGGGCGACGTGGTTGTTCGCACGGAACGACACGCGGGCGCGGGGAAACTGTTGCGTCAGCCACGCCGCTTCCGGCATGTGCGCGCTGGCCTCGTCGAAACCGATGAACACGGGAGGCGCGCCGCCTTCGACCTGCTTGCACAGCGCCGCCGTCCCGTAGAAGCCGTAGGCAACCGCCACCAGGCGCCTGGCGATGACGTCGCCGTCGGACGGCCGCAGCATGCGGACCGCGATGTCGGTCTCGTGCCGCTCCAGACTGACCTTTCGCAGATCCGTGGCCAGTTCGATGTCCAGGCCCGGATGTTGTCTCGGCAGATCGGCCAGCCGCTTCAGAAGAAAACCCTGCGAGAGCGCGGGCGGCGCGTTCACCCGCACCAGTCCTCGCGGCAGTTCGGCGGTTCCGTCTCGTCCCAGCGTCTGAACGGCGGACTCCATGTCGCTGGCGGTGGCCAGGGTGCGGGTGCCCGCAGCAGTGAGCACGTAGCCCTCCTTGCGACGCTCGACCAGCTTCATTCCGAGCGTGGTCTCGAGCGACTGGATGCGGCGCGCGATCGTGGCGTGATTCACCGACAGCGCTCTCGCCGCGGCGGACAAGCTGCCGTGCCGGCCCAGCGACAGGAACACGCGGATGTCCTGCCAATCCGGCTCTGTGCGTTTTTTCACAACCATTGGTGATCAATAGCAGCTTTTTAACAGGCGGGACAGACCGTACAAATAGCGGCATGTCAGCCAGAGGCCGCCGCGCCTCGATCAACCAGGAGCAGGATCATGAGTACGGAACAGAAGGTCGCCATCGTCACGGGCGCGTCGCAGGGAATCGGAGCGGGCCTCGTGAAGGCGTTCCGCCGCAACGGTTACGCGGTGGTCGCCAACTCGCGAAACATCGAGCCCGCATCCGACGAGGGCATCGTCACGGTCGCGGGATCCATCGGGGATCGCGCCGTCGCCGAGCGCGTCGTGGCGACGGCGATCGAGCGCTTCGGCCGCGTCGACACCTTGATCAACAACGCCGGAATCTTCATCGCCAAGCCCTTCACCGAATACACGGTCGAGGACTTCCAGCGCGTCGTCGACGTGAACCTGGCCGGCTTCTTCCACGTGAGCCAGTTCGCGATCGCACAGATGCTCAAGCAGAACCGCGGCCACGTCCTGCAGATCACGACGTCGCTCGTCGACCAGCCGATCTCCGACGTTCCGGCCGGCCTGGCGTCGCTGAGCAAGGGCGGACTGGACGCCGTCACGCGAGGACTCGCCATCGAATACGCCAAGCGCGGCATCCGGGTGAACGCCGTGTCGCCCGGCATCATCAAGACGCCGATGCATCCACCGGAGGCGTACGGTTTCCTCGACGCGCTTCACCCAGTGGGCCACATGGGCGGGATAGAGGACGTGGTGGACGCCGTGCTCTATCTCGAGCGCGCCGGATTCGTGACCGGCGAGACCTTGCGGGTGGACGGCGGCCAGCACGCCGGGCGCTGGTGAGTCTTCTCGTCGTCGACGCCGGGATCGGGGCCGCGGGAGAATTCGGTACGTCGCAGCCTCTGCACGATCCGGAATGAACCGCGTGACCCCGATGGCCTTTCGAAGACGAGGTACGTCATGAACTCGACGCTAGACAGAAGGATCACCGACCTGTTCGGCATCGAGCTGCCGATCATCCAGGCGCCGATGGCCGGCGCCACGACACCCGAGATGGTGATCGCCGTCAGCGAAGCGGGGGGCTTGGGCTCGCTTCCCGGCGCGACGCTGTCAGTCGATCAGATGCGGGCGGCGCTCGACCGGATTCGTGCGGCCACCCGCCGGCCCATCAATCTCAATTTCTTCGTCCACACCAATCCAGGTCCGGACGCCGAAGCACAATCGAAGTGGACGGCTGCGCTCGCTCCCTACTACCGCGAACTGGGTCTGGATCCGGCATCGACGCCACCTGCCGCCGCACGCGCGCCGTTCGACGACGCGTACTGCGGTCTAGTCGAGGACTATCGGCCCGAAGTCGTCAGCTTCCACTTCGGGCTTCCGGAACCGGCACTGATGCAACGCGTGCGGCGCACCGGCGCCAAGATCATTTCATCCGCCACGACGGTGGCCGAGGCGCGCTGGCTCGCGGAGCGGGGAGTGGACGCCGTCATCGCGATGGGCGTGGAAGCCGGCGGCCACCGCGGAAATTTCCTGAGCGACGACATGACGACCCAGGTCGGCACCTTCTCGCTCGTGCCGCAGATCGTGGACGCGGTCGAGGTCCCGGTGATCGCGGCCGGGGGCATCGCGGACCGGCGTGGGGTGAAAGCCGCCTTCGCGCTCGGTGCTTCGGCGGTGCAGATCGGCACCGCGTACCTGCTGACACCGGAGGCCAGGATCGCACCGCTCCATCGTCAGGCCTTGACGCGTGCTCGCGACGACGGAACCGCGCTGACGAACGTCTTCACCGGAAGGCCGGCACGCGGCCTCTACAACCGCTTGATGCGGGACATCGGGCCGCTCTCCACACTCGCACCGTCATTTCCAATGGCCGGAGGCGCTCTGATGCCGCTTCGAAACCTGGCCGAGGCGCAGGGACGCGACGATTTCAACAGCCTGTGGGCCGGGCAGTCGGCAGCACTCGCTCGAGAGATGCCGGCCGGTGTGCTGACTCGTCTCCTGCTCGACGACGGACCCTCCAGTAGCAGGACTCAGCAGGTGTGACGGTCGCTCCAACGGGCAAACGGCAAGGTCGGGCTTGATCCGGGCGGTCACGCTTCATCACGTGCCGCAGCCCTATCGATTTCCGGCGACCTGAAACGACAAACCCCGCACTGGCGGGGTCTGACGTGCATGGCGATCTACCGAGGCAGATCGTGCGGGCCCCGAGGTGTTGGAAGAACTTCCAACACCTCGGACGCCGAACCTTCCATTGCGGCGAGTTCGGCTGAACCCATCCTGCGACCTTACTTGACGGCTTTCTTCGCAGCCTTCTTGACCGACTTGGCGGCCTTCTTGACGGCCTTCACCACCTTCTTGACGGCCGGCTTGCGGCTCACCTTCTTCGCGACCTTCGAGGCTTTCGCCTTGAGGCTCTTTGCGGGAGCCTTCTTCACCGCTTTCTTGGCGGCTTTCTTGGCGACGACTTTCTTTCCAGCTTTCTTGGCAACCATCAGATGATCCAGTTAATGACAGGCAAGAGCCTGCATCTGCCAGTACAACAAAGAACTCTCTTCTTCACAACAGGCACCACAGCTTCGGCAGCGAGTCGCGTCGGGTGACGTGGACGGGATTCCCTACATCGCCGAGTTCGTCACGACCTTTCGCGAGTCCACATCGGCCTTCGATCGACGACGTCGCATCGAGCTTCCGAGCTTGGACGAGAGCGTGAAAAATACGTCGCTACCGTCTCGTGTGAGCGACCGATGCCGACGCCACTTCAGTCGAAGACACTCCTTCTGTTGCTCCACATGAACCGTTCGCGAGGCACGGCGTACCTCGCGTCCGCAGCGTGTCGTCTCGCATGCCGCGATGATCGTCGCGTGTGTCGCGCGCTCGCGCGGAGCGCTGTTTTACCGCACGAAACGGCCACGATCACTTCAGCTTCCGGTCCAGATCCTTGGCCATCGCATCGTGATGCTGAAGCGCCTGCTTGGTCATCGCTGCCCGACACTTCATCTCCGGAATCTTGCCGTCGGTCGACGCCTCGTTGAAGAACATCACCGCTTCTCCGTGCGCCACCACCTCGGTGTTCTGATACGCGCTGTTGAAGTCCTTGCCCGGCTTCCCGTCCTTGAGAGGGTCGTACATCACGTGGCGCTGCTTCGACATCAACGCGGGCAAGGTGATGCTCTTTCAGGTGGCAAGCGTCTTTCGTTCGGCCGCGGCCTTGGCGTGGTCAGCGACCATCTTTTGCGCAAAGTTTTTTGACGTCCGCGCTCTGCGAAGTCTGCAGCGCCAGCCTGAAGGTTTCGATTTCCCGCACGCCGGCCGAGGTCGTTGCTGGAAGGAATTCACTGTCCTGCGCCGACACCACGAGTCTCCCGACGAAGCCGCCGAAGACCGATGCAGACCGCTGCTCGACGCCAGGTGGCTGCGCGCGACGGGCTGCGCCGGCGATCGGCACGACGTTGCGACCGGGCCGCGCGTCGTCGCTTGCAGCTCGACGCGGAGACTCCCCAAAAATCTGGAAGAATCCGGAATCGTCAGGAGGCGCGCATGAAGAAGTCCGGTTCTACCGAAGGTCCATCGGCATCCGAGCTGATCGACAAGAGGATCTCCGATCTCGCGGATTGGCGCGGCGCGGTGCTGGCCAGGATGCGCAAGCTCATCCACGAGGCCGACCCGGAGGTCGTCGAGGAGTGGAAGTGGATGGGCACGCCCGTCTGGTCGCATGACGGAATCATCTGCACCGGCGAGTCCTACAAGTCGGCGGTGAAGCTGACCTTCGCCAAAGGCGCCTCGTTGAAGGACCCGGCCCGACTCTTCAACGCGAGCCTCGACGGCAACACGAGGCGGGCGATCGATATCCACGAGGGAGAGGAACCCGACGCGGCTGCCTTCAAGGCGCTCGTCCTCTCCGCGATCGCGCTCAATACGTCTGGTGGAAAAGCGAAGCCGAAGCGCGCGAAGTAGGTTTACGGATCGTCTGCACAGGTCTTCGGGCGGCGCGGTCGGGGCAGAGCCCCTCCTGCAGGGTCGGCGACGTGTAGGAGGGGCTCTGCCCCGACAGAACTCTATGCAGAAGATCCTCGTGCGCTGACGGACTCGCCGGGTCGAGTCGGGTCCCTGCTGACGCAGGACTGGCGAGGCGATCGATCCCTGCCTGCGTGTCGCTCCCCGCGTTGAAGTCAGCTTCGAGACTTACGCCGGAACCGAGCGCATCGCCGCGCGCGGCTTCTTCTTTTTCGACAGCCGTTCCTCGGCCTTGCGGAACGACTCCACCTCGGCCTTCATCCGCAGGAGCGTGAACACGTTCAGCATCAGCTTGCTGGCGACTTCCGCCATCGTGGCCCGCTTCTCCACCGGAAGATCGGGGCTGACGCGCGACACGAAGAGGTCGATCTCCGCAGCCGCGAGATCCCGCGCCGCCTTGAGGTACATCGCCACGATGTGAGGATCGAATCCTTCCGCCTCGGTGAATCCGGCAGTGCGCATGTCGCCCCAGATCCCGACGATCTGGGCATCCATGCGCGACACGTAGGTGCCGTCCTGCTGGGTCTGCATCTCGATGGCGCCGATGCGATGCAGGATCTCGGCGTCCGCTTCGGCCCTCGGGTTGCGACTCTCGATCGACTGCAGCGCGACGAGCTGCGTATCGACACCCGCACGCAGGGCGAACAAGGCATCCAGATGAGGGAGCACCGCGATCTCGCCGGTGGACGCCGACGGCGCGCCATTCAGGGCCTGCTTGATCTCGTGGATCTTGAGCCGGCCTTCGGTCTGCAGGCGGCGGATGGTCTCGACGGCGCGCACGTGCTCTTCACCGTAGACCGCCACGTTGGGCTTGGGCCGGACCGGCTCGGGCAACAGTCCATGGGCCAGATAGAACTGGACCATCTGCCTGCTGACCCCGGTCCTGCGCTCCAACTCCCTCATTTTCATGATGGTTCCATCGCTCGCGGACGCTCGGTCGCCCATACGAACTATACGTTAACGCACTGTTTATTTCTCAGCGGCGCCCGCCGTTGCGACCGTTCATCAGGTCTCCAATATAAATAATTGAGTTATGCATTAGTTCGTTTTACGATCTGGTCACGGTCGCTGGAACATCCGTTCCCTGACGCCCGGCCAAGAACAACTTCATCGGAGGATGAACATGGATTACCTCAAGTACTGGACGCCGGTTGCGGTTCTCGCTGCGAGCATCGCGGGCCTGGTAGCCGGCGGCGACTGGGTCTGGGTCGGCATCGCGACCTTCCCGGTCCTCGCTCTCCTCGACACGATCGTCGGCGCCGACTACAGCCAGCGACGCATGTCGAACGGCACGCTCGCCAACCTGCCGATCTGGATCTGCTCGATCGGCCCCCTGCTGCAGTTCTTCGTGCTGGCCTGGGCCGTGACCGCTCACGACCTCACGGGTTGGCAGATGGCCGGCGCCGTCATGGGCGTGGCCTGGATGGGTGTGGTCCCCCTGGTCCCGGCATCCCACGAGCTCTACCACATGCGTGGCGCCCTGCCCCGCTTCATCGGTCACTACGTGCAGCTCTGCTACCTGGACTGCACGCGCGACATCGGGCACGTGATCAACCACCACATCGATGTGGCCACCGAGGAAGACGGCGACACCGCGAAGCGTGGGATGGGCCTGTACGCGTTCACCTGGGGGTCGCTCATCCACAGCACGGTGTTCGCACAGAAGATGGAAGGGCGCGCCTTGAGGAAGAGAGGGCTGAGCGCCTGGAACATCCGGCACCGCGGTTATCGGGCCCTTCTCGCACTGGCCCTGTTCCATATCGCCATCTTCGCGGTGGGCGGTTGGGTGGCGGTCGGTCTGGCGTTCGCCGCGCAGGTCGTCGCCCGCCTCTGGGTCGAGTCGTTCAACTACTTCCAGCACTACGGACTGATTCGCCTCAAGGGCGCTCCGATCGGCCGCCGTCATGTCTGGAATCACCTGGGCTGGTTCTCCCGCACCGTCGCGTTCGAGATCACCAACCACGCCGACCATCACCTGAATTCCTACCAGGTCTTCCACAAGCTGACGCCGCACCGCGAAGGCATCTTGATGCCGAGCGTGTTCGTGTGCTTCCTGGCGGCGCTGATTCCCCCGCTGTGGCACGAGCTGATCGTCAAGCCGGCGCTGAAGCGCTGGGACCTGGAATATGCGACGCCCGAAGAGCGCGCCCGCGCCGCCAAGCAGAATGCCGCGGCGGGTTGGGCGGACTGGCAGAACGAGTCGGGCATCGAGGTCGGAAAGGCCGCGACCGTCGGGATCTGAACCAGGCTTCGCCCGGTGCGCGCACCGGGCGAAGCAAGCCGCAAGGATGCCCTGCATAGGTCTTCGGACGGCGCTGTCGGGGCATAGCCGCTCCTACAGCGGCAGAGACTTGTAGGAGGGGCTATGCCCCGACCGAAACCTGTGCGGAGCTTCCCTAAACAAGTATCGGTGTCCGTGATCCGATGACACCGCGCCCCCGCATCAGAACGATCCGAGATCGTTGAAGGCGCCAAGCATTCGATCTGCTGCGCGTCGCTTCATCGTCACGAGGCGATCGGCGCTTCGCCCGGGCCCATCCACGCCGCCAACGCGGTAGCGGCCGCAAGCTTCGAATTTGTTGCCGCAATGCCCTCGCACGCGCTGCACCGATGGCCGTCTGGCGATCGGGTCGCTCTGCCGAAACACTCTGCCTCGCAGCGCGACCGCGCCGCCCAGCCTTGCCGTCGTGGCCGCGGATCCAGCCCTCGACCAACCCGAGGCAGACCATTCAGACGTCTTCAAAAACCTGACTTTGGTCAGGCGCGATGAAAGTGGCCGGCTGCTCAAATGCAGTCACCGCACCACTCTTTCGCAGGACGCGCCATGAAATCTGCTACCGCGATGACGGTTCCCAGCTCGGGAGCGGATCTGCCGCCGATGTTTGGTGTGGAGCCCGGCAGGCTGCCCCACCCGTGGCGGGTCTGCTTCCCGTCGCCGTCGGGTCGAATGCAAGGCCTCACCGTTCGCGAAATGCGTTTCCTCGAATGCCTCGCAAGCGGCGCGTCGAACAAGGACATGGCGCAACGCCTGTTCGTGACGCCGAACACGGTGAAGTTCCATCTCAAGAATCTCTACAAGAAGTTCGGTGTGAGCACGCGCCTGCAAGCGGTGAAGGCCGCCCAGGATCTCGGTCTGCTGACGCCGCCTTCGAACCCCGCAACCTCTTCCACGCAGGTGTCGTCATGAAATCGAACTGGCTCGCCAGCTATCCCCCCGGCATGCCCGCCTCCATCGACGCTCCGCGGCATCGCAGTCTGGGCGAGATGATCGTCGCCAACTGCCAGGCCCACGCCGACCGTGACGCCCTGGTGCAGGACGGCGAGCGCCTGCGCTACGCCGATCTCGAAGCGCTCAGCGAGCGCCTCGCCGCCTTCCTCACGGTGGACCTGAGCCTGGCCGTGGGCGAGCGCGTGGCGCTGATGATGCCCAACGTGCTCGCGTATCCGGTCGCCATCTGCGGCGTGCTGCGTGCCGGCTGCACGGTGGTGAACGTCAACCCGATGTACACGCCGCGCGAACTCAAGCACCAGCTTCGCGATTCCGGCGCACGCGCCATCGTCGTGGCCGAACCCTTCCTGGCCACGGTCAACGCGGTGCTCGCCGAGACCTCGGTGGACACGGTGATCGTCGTCCCGATGACGGGTCGGCCGCAGCCAGGCGCGGCGCCCTACGATCATTCCGGCAGCACGACGCTGGACACGGCGCTGGCCTCGCGCAGCGCGTTGCCGCCGATCGCGACACGCCCCAGCGATACCGCGCTGCTGCAATACACCGGCGGCACCACCGGCCCCTCGAAGGGAGCGGAGCTGACCCACGGCAACCTGCTGGCCAACCTCGAGCAGTTCGGAACCTGGCTCGGCGACAGCGTGAAACCCGGCCGCGAGGTGATCATCACCGCGCTGCCGATCTATCACATCTTCGCGCTGACGGTGAATTTCCTCAGCTTCCTGAAACAGGGCGCGAAGAACGTGCTGATCTCGAATGCACGCGACCTGCCCGGCGTGGTGGCGACGATGCACCGCGAAGGCTTCACCGCGATCACCGGCGTCAACACCTTGTTCAACGGCCTGCTCAACACGCCGGGCTTCGATGCGCTGGATTTCTCCAGGCTGAGCCTGTCGATGGGCGGCGGCTCGGCCGTGCAGGCCGCGGTCGCGCGGCGCTGGCAGGAGGTCACCGGCAAGGTGCTGCTCGAAGGTTACGGACTGTCGGAGACCTCGCCGGTGCTGACCGTGAACCGCGCGGACACCGGCGTGTTCCGCAGCGGCATCGGCCTGCCGCTGCCGTCCACCGAGATCTCGATCCGCGACGACGACGGCAACGAGGTGGCGCCGGGCGAATCGGGCGAGCTGTGCGCACGCGGCCCGCAGGTGATGCGCGGTTACTGGAACAAGCCCGAGGAGAACGCCAAGGCCTTCACCGACGACGGCTACTTCCGCACCGGCGACATGGCCCTGCAGGACGCCGAAGGCTACTTCCACATCGTCGACCGCAAGAAGGACATGGTGCTGGTGTCGGGCTTCAACGTGTACCCCAACGAGATCGAGGCGGTCTGCGCCGAGCATGCGGGCGTGCTGGAGTCCGCCTGCATCGGCGTGCCGGACGAAAAGACCGGCGAGGCGGTACGGGTGTTCGTCGTCAAGCGCGATCCGGCGCTGACCGAAGCCGCGCTGATCGAGCACTGCCGCAAGAACCTCACGGCCTACAAGGTGCCGCGCCAGGTGGTGTTCCTCGCGGAGCTGCCGAAGTCGCCGGTCGGCAAGATCCTGCGTCGCGAGTTGCGCGCCTGATCGGGCGGTCACGTTCATGAACCACGACTACGACTTCCTGATCGTCGGCTCCGGCTTCGGTGGCAGCGTCTCGGCGCTGCGCCTGAGCGAGAAGGGCTACCGCGTCTGCGTGGTGGAACAAGGCCGTCGCTGGACGCCGGCCAACCTGCCGCGCACCAACTGGAAATTCTGGGATTACCTGTGGCGGCCGTTCTGGGGGCTGCGCGGCTTTCTCAACCTGCGACTGTTCCGCCACGTGATGATCCTGCACGGCAACGCGGTGGGCGGTGGATCCATCACCTACGCGAACACCTTGCTGGTGCCGCCGACCTCGGTCTGGAGCGACGGCAACTGGGCCGGCCTGGACAACTGGGACGCGCAGATGCCGGCGCACTACGCCACCGCCAAGCGGATGCTGGGCGTCACGCAGAACCTCAGGCCCGGACCGGCCGATGCGCGCCTCAAGCAGATGGCGGACGCGACGGGTCTGGGAGACAGCTTCTACTACACCGATGTCGGCGTGTTCTTCGGCAAGGACGGCGACGCACCCGGAACGAAGTATCCCGATCCGTATTTCAACGGCGAAGGCCCGGCGCGGAATTCCTGCGTGGGCTGCGGCGGCTGCATGGTCGGCTGCCGTCACGGCGCCAAGAACACGCTCGATCAGAATTATCTGTACCTGGCCGAGAAACGCGGCGCGAAGGTGCAGGCGGAAACGCGCGTCGTCGACGTGCGTCCGCTCAACGGCAAGGCCGACGGCGCGGACGGCTACGAGATCTTCACGACCTCGGCGTTCTCGCGCCTGTTCGGCAAGCGCTCGCGAGTCACCGCGAAGAACGTGATCTTCGCGGCCTCGTCGCTGGGCACGCAGGAACTGCTGTTCCGTCTCAAGACCGGCGGCTCCCTGCCCCGCATCTCCGACGATCTGGGCAAGCGCGTGCGCACCAACGCCGAATCCATCCTCGCCGTCCGCTACCCGGGATCGGGCGAGGACATGTCCAAGGGCGTGGCGATCGGCTCGGGCATCTACATCGACGAGCACACGCACATCGAGGCCGTGCGCTACCCCGAAGGCTCCAACCTGATGAGCAGCCTGTTCACCGTGCTCACCGGCGGCCGGCCTGGCCCCAGCCGCATCGGGACCTGGCTGCTGGCGACGCTCAAGCTGATCCTGAGCCGTCCGCTCGCCGGAATCCGCGCGCTGCTGCCGTATCGCTGGGCCAGCGAGACCGTCGTGTTCCTGGTGATGCAGACCGTCGACGGCCATCTCGACATGCGTTGGACGCGGCCCTGGTACTGGCCCTTCGCCAAGACCCTGACCACGCACGGCGATCGCATCCCCACCTTCATTCCGGAAGCGAACGCCTTCACCGAAAAGGCCGCGAAGGCGACCGGCGGCGTCGGCATGAGCACCATCACCGAGATCCTGTTCAACGTGCCGATGACGGCGCATTGCATGGGCGGCTGCGGGATGGCGGACTCACCCGAGCGCGGCGTGATCGACGCGCAGAACCGCGTCTTCAACTACCGGAATCTCTACGTCATCGACGGCTCGATGCTCGCCGCCAATCTCGGCGTGAATCCCAGCCTGACCATCACCGCGCTGGCCGAACGGGCGATGAGCTTCATCCCGCCGCGCTGAACTCCTCCCCTTCCTTCTCTCACCTTCAGGATCTCAACGATGAGCCCCACCAAGTCCCCCAGCAAGACTCCCCCGACCGCGGCAAAGAAGCCCGACGACAAGGCCGCCAAGGCCGTTCGCGGCGCGCTCGGCGATCGCGCCAAGGCAGGCTGGTCGATTCGCGGCGCCGACGCGAAATACATGGCCAAGATCCGTCCCGCGATCGATTTCGCTCTCGACAAGTACTTCCGCGTGGAGAACACCGGCTGGGAGCGCCTGCCCGAAGGCCCCTGCCTGGTGATCGGCATCCACTCCGGCACTTGGCTGACGATGGATGCCTGGACGCTGGTGTTCTCGTGGTGGCGCCAGTTCGGCACCACGCGCCTGCTGCACGGCACCGCGCACGATGCGCTGATGGCGATGCCGGGGATCGGTCCTTTCTTCCGCAAGATCGGCGTGCTGCCCGCCTCGCGCGAAACCGTCACCGCGGCCCTGGCCGCCGGCAACAGCGTGGTGGTCTGGCCGGGCGGTGAGGTCGACGCGATGCGCACCTGGAAGAAG
>Ga0187844_10000700_pt1 | contig 26094 bp, 19 predicted proteins | sample SpaLakP09_SKY_50_FD_134517 | JGI IMG/M metagenome (GOLD analysis project Ga0187844, IMG submission 134517) | Oligotrophic lake water microbial communities from Sparkling Lake, Wisconsin, USA - SP09_SKY_50 | ecosystem: Environmental > Aquatic > Freshwater > Lake | place: USA: Sparkling Lake... | reverse complement strand
TCAACCCACCGGGCAACCAGCCGCGTGTCGCACGCTACTGCACGAACTGCGCGACGGTGGAATCGGTCAACGTGGTGCAGGTCAGCGGCGACGGCAGCTACCTGGGCACGGGTGCCGGCGCCGCTGACCTGCACCACGTTGACCGATTCCACCGTCGCGCAGTTCGTGCAGTAGCGTGCGACACGCGGCTGGTTGCCCGGTGGGTTGACGCCCTGGCCATTTCCGCCCGCCATCAGAGGTTGGCCCAACGTGGCCGTCGAATACCGGCCGTTGGCGCGGATCGTGGCCGTCACGGCAGCGTCCGGCGCGATACGGTCGTCGCGGCGGATCGTGTACAGGCCGCTGTATTCCCCCGGCCGCACTTCCGGCAGGAAGAAGATGCCGCGCGAACCGGCGATCTGCACCTCGACCTTGGCGCCCGGCGTGCCGCGCACGGTGAATTTCAATTCGTTGCCCGGCCCGAGATCGTCGCTGCCGCGCACGTCGAAGCGCTCGACATGCGGCATATTGGCTGCGGTGCGGTCGTTGCGGTCGTCATTGCGGCCGGGACCGCGCACGATCGATTCCGCGAGCAGGCGCGTCGTGACCATGTCGTTCACGCGCAGGTTCGCCGTGACGGCGCTGCCGGGATTGATGCGGTCGTGCGTGCCGATCGTGTACGTCCCCTGGTAGGTGCCCGGCGACGTCTCCGTCAGCGTCAGGTTGCGCGTGGCGCCATCGATGCGCAGCGTGGCATAGCCGCCCGGCGTGCCGTACAGGTCGAAATTCAGCTCGGTACCTGGTTCCAGGCGCCGGACTTCGTCCACGTTGAAACCGTCGATGCGGGGTGCCAGCCGGGCCGCGCGCGGGTGCTCCTGCGCTTGCACGGGCGTCGTCACGGTCATCGAGAGCAGAGGCAGCGCGGCCACGACGGCTGCAGCCAATGTCTGTCGGGTTGTTGCCATGGGGTCCTCCGACTTCGTCTTGTTGTCGATAAGACCAGCTTACCGCCCGACCCGGAAGGGCTCGGTGCGTTAGCGTACGCTGTGCACGGCTTCCCCTGAGGTAACGAAAATCCGATCGCCCTCGTCCGGACGGATGCTGTGCCCACCGGTAAAAGATCCGAACGACGGCAGGATCATCCGATGCGGGCCTAGGACGAAGCACGGCAGCCGCAGCGCGTCGAATCGTGTCGCCAAGACATACACCGGATGGACGTGACCGGCCAGCACATAGCCGGGCGCCTCCAGGTCCGGGTGGTGACAGAACGACAGCGGTCCGAGCGTGTAGGGCTCGTCGACGAGGTCGATGCCGAGCACGGCGGCCGGGTCGCCCGCATGCTTGTCGTGGTTGCCGCGCACGAGCGTCAGCACGAGGTCGCAGCGCCGCCGGCGCCACGCGAGCATGGCGGCCTGCGTGCCGGCCGCGTGCGCCGCGCGCGCATGCAGGAAGTCGCCCAGGAACAGCACGTGGTTCGCGCCCGTCGCATCGATGAGGGCGTCGAGGGCGTCGAGGTTTTCCGTCGTCGTCCCGCGCGGCACGGGAATGCCGAACGAGCGGAATGCGGCCGCCTTGCCGAAGTGGATGTCGGCGATGGCCAACAGCTTTTCGCGCGGCCAGTACACGGCCTTCTGCGGCAGCAGCACGAGCTGCTCGCCCGCGACGTCGACCGTCACACTGGTCATGCTTCGGCCGCCTTTTCGAGTTCCCGCACCATGCGCGCGACGCGATCGGCCAGCTTTTCCGTGCTGACCTTTTCGCGGAAGCGCTCGACCATCAACGGGAAGCCGAACGGCGTGGCGCGCTTCACCTCGCGGAAGGCGACGCGGCGCGCATGCAGTTCGACGAGCGTATCGCGCAAGCGCGTGAGTTCCAGTTCCTGCTCCAGCACCTCGCGCTCGGCCTGCGTGAGCAGCAGGTTGCCGCTGTCGTGCTTGCGGAAGACTTCGAAGAACAGCGACGACGATGCCTGCACCTGGCGCATGGATTTGTGCTGGCCCGGATAACCCTGGAAGATGAGCCCCGCGATGCGCGCCACTTCGCGGAAACGCTGCTGCGACAGCTGCGTCGCGTTCAGGCTCTCCAGCACGTCCTCCAGCAGATGCGACGTGTCGAACAGGCCGACGCCGGCGCCCGTCTCCGCATCGAACACCGTCGCCCAGTCGACGGCTTCGGGCGCCAGCAGTTCGAGCCCGTAATCGTTGACGGCAATGGAAAAGGTGCTCGGCATGACGCGCCCCACACGGAACGCGAACAGCGACGCGAGCCCCGTGTGCACGGCGCGCCCCGCGAACGGGTACAGGAACAGGTGGTAGCCCTCGCGGCTCTTCATGCTTTCCACGACGAGCACGTCGCTGTCGGGCAGCGCCGACCAGCGCGCCTGGATCTCCAGCAGCGGCTGCAGCGCGCGCATTTCCGGCCCGTCATAGATACCTTCGCCGGCCAGCTTGAGTTCTTCCAGCGCCGCGTGCGCGAGCTCGGACGACAGCGGCATCTTGGTGCCCTGCCAGCGGCTGACGGCGCCGCGCGTCGATTCCGAGCGCTTCACGTACGCCGTCATCTCGTGCACGCGCACGAGTTCCAGGATGCGGCCGGAGAACAGGAAGCGGTCGCCCGGCTTCATGCGCCCGATGAACGATTCCTCCACGCTGCCGATACGGCCGCCGCTCACGTACTTCACCTGCATCTGCGCGTCCGACACGATGGTCCCGATCCCCATGCGGTGGCGCCGGCCGATCTTCACGTCGGGCACGCGATAGACGCCCTCTTCGTCCGGCAGCACGCGCTTGTACTCCGGATAAATCGTCAGGCTCTGGCCGCCGCGCGCGACGAAGTCCAGCGCCCACTGCCATTCTTCCGGCGTCAGGTGGCGGTACGACCACGCGCTTTTGACTTCCTCGTAGAACGCGTCCGACCGGAAGCCGCCGCCCAGCGCGACGGTGACGAGGTGCTGGACGAGCACGTCGAACGGCTTGTTCGGCACCTGCCGCGCTTCGATGCGGCGCGTGGCGACGGCGCGCTTGGCGCCCGCGGCCTCCAGTAATTCCAGGCTGTTCGTCGGGACGAGCGTCACGCGCGAGATGCGGCCCGGCGCGTGGCCACTGCGGCCCGCGCGCTGCAGTAGCCGCGCGATCCCTTTGGCGCTGCCGACCTGCAGCACGCGCTCGACGGGCAGGAAGTCCACGCCCAGGTCCAGGCTCGCCGTGCACACGACGGCTTTCAGGTCGCCGCGCTTCAGCCCCGTCTCGACCCATTCGCGCACCTCGCGGTCGAGCGAGCCGTGATGCAGCGCGACGAGGCCGGCCCAATCGGGACGCGCTTCGATGATGTTCTGGTACCACAGCTCCGACTGCGAGCGCGTGTTCGTGAAGACCAGCGTCGCGGCGTGCTGTTCGATCTCGTCGATCACGGGCTGCAGCATCTGCAGGCCCAGGTGGCCCGCCCACGGAAAGCGCGCGACACTTCCGGGCACGAGGCAGTCGACGACGATCTGCTTTTTCAGGTCGCCTTCGACGAGCACACCGGCCTCCGGATCGCCCAGCAGCACGCTGCGCGCGTCAAGCAGGTTGCCCATCGTGGCGGACAGGCCCCACACGACGAGCCCCGGATTCCAGCGCCGCAGCCGCGCCAGCGCCAGCTGCACCTGCACGCCGCGCTTGCTGCCCATCAGCTCATGCCACTCGTCGATGATGATCATGTCGAGGTGCCGGAACTGGTCGCGCGCGGCCGCGTGCGACAGCAGCAGCGACAGGCTTTCCGGCGTCGTGATCAACGCGCCGGGGAGCGACTTGGACTGGCGCGCGCGCTCGGCCGCGCCCGTGTCGCCCGTGCGCGCACCGATCGTCCACGTGCCGATGACGTCCGGACTCGCGGCGCCCAGTTCGGCCGTCGAGACTTCCAGCGACCGCTGCGTGTCGGCCGCGAGCGCGCGCATCGGCGTGATCCACAGCACGCGCAGGCCCGCGTTTGCGCGACGCGTACGATTGGCGCCACGCAGCAACGCCGCGAACCACACGGCGTACGTCTTGCCGGCACCCGTGTTCGCATGCAGCAGGCCGGATTCGCCCGCCAGCGCGGCCTTCCACACGGCGCGCTGGAACGGGAACACCTTCCAGCCGCGCGATGCGAACCATGCGTCGACGGCTTGCTCTGCCAGCGTCTTGCTCATGGCCCGGCCGCTCCCAGCAGCCCCTTCAACGTATCAAGCGTATCCGCCTGCTCGACCGTCTTGTCGTCGCGCCGGCGCAGGATGCGGGGAAAGCGCACGGCGATGCCGGCCTTGTGGCGCGTGGACAGTGCGATGCCCTCGAAGCCGATCTCGAACACCATCGTCGGCTTCACGGACCGCACGGGGCCGAATTTTTCCACCGTGGTCTTGCGGATGATGTTGTCCACCTGCGCGATCTCCGCATCCGTCAGCCCCGAATACGCTTTCGCGAACGGCACCAGCTTGCGCGCGTCGCCCTCGCCATCCCACACGGCGAACGTGTAATCCGTGTAAAGCGACGCGCGCCGCCCGCTGCCCGCCTGCGCGTAGATCAGCACCGCGTCGATGGCATACGGATCGATCTTCCACTTCCACCACGTGCCCACGTCCTTCGTGCGGCCCACGCCGTACTGCGCGTGCCGTGCTTTCAGCATCATGCCTTCGACGCCGCGCGCCCGCGATTCCGCGCGCAGTTTCCCCAGGTCGTCCCAGCTGTCCGCCGTCACGAGCGGAGAAATCCGCAGCTGCGGTTGCGCCGCGCCCGTGACGAGCGTCTCCAGCAGCGCGCGCCGTTCGTGCTGGGGCAGCGCGCGCGTGTCGACGCCGTCCAGTTCCAGCAGGTCGTACGCGAGCAGCACCGCGGGCAGTTCCGCCAGCAGTTTCGCGGACAAGGTCTTGCGGCCGATGCGCTTCTGCAGGTCGGCGAACGGGGCCGGCGAATCGCCCGTCGTCCAGATCAGCACCTCGCCGTCGATGACCGTCCCTTCCGGCAGAGATAAACTTGCCAGTTCGGGAAAGCGTTCCGTGATCAGGTCTTCGCCGCGCGACCACAGGTAGTTCTGGCCGCCGCGCCGTACGAGTTGCGCGCGGATGCCGTCGTACTTCCACTCGACCTGCCAGTCGCCCATGTCGCCCAGCGCAGCAGGCTCGCCCTGCAGCTGGTGCGCGAGAAAGAAGGGATACGGCTGGCCGCCGCGCAGTTGATGTTCGTTGTCGGTCTGCGCCGCGATCAGTTGCAGGAAACCCGCCGCCGTCGGTTTGACGCGGCCGTCCGTCCAGCCCATCAACCGCTGCGCGATCAGCTTGGAATCGACCGCGGCGATGGACGCCAGCGCGCGCGTGACGAGCAGCTTCGACACGCCCACGCGGAAGCCGCCCCCGATCAGCTTCCCGAACAGGAAGCGTTCACGCCACGTGAGTTCGTCCCAGTACGAGAACAGCGCTTCCCGGATCGTGCCCGGATCGGCGCCGCGCAAGGGGCCGATGCGCTCTTCCATCCACACGGCCAGGCCGACATCGCTGTGGCGCATGGGCGGCGGCAGGATGTGGGCGATGGTCTCGGCCGTGTCGCCGACGGCCGCATACGATTCGTCGAAAAGCCAGTCGTCCAGGCCTGCGTATTCGATGGCGTACTGGCGCATCAGCTTGCTCGGCACGGCCTGGCGCGGCTTGCCGCCGGCGAGGAAGTACACGGCCCAGGCGGCGTTTTCCGGGGCGGCGCTGGCAAAGTAATTCTGCAGCGCCTCGAGCTTGCGGTTGGTGGCGGTGGTTTCGTCGAGTTCGGCGTACAGGCGGGCGAATTCACGCATCCTTCGCCTCCTCCACAGGCTCGCCCGGCGTGGCCGTCACGGCTTCGTCATCCTCCTCGCCGTATTCCGTGTCGAACGCTTTCGCATCGAGGCCGATCTGGCACAGCCAGCGCACCATCACGGGAATCGAACCGTGCGTGACGATGACCTGCTGCGCGCCCGTGGCCTGGATCGCATCCAGCAAGCCGGGCCAATCGGCATGGTCGGACAGCACGAAGCCGCGGTCGACGCCGCGCCGCCGGCGCGCGCCGCGCAACAGCATCCAGCCGCTGGCGAAGGCGTCGGAATAATCGCCGAAACGGCGTGTCCACGGCGAGCCCGATGCGGACGGCGGCGCCAGCACGAGCGCCTTTTTCAGATCGGCCTTGTCCGTCTCGCTGACCATCTGCGTGTGGGGCAGGATCACGCCGCCCTCGCGGTAGATGCGGTTCAGCGGCTCGACCGCGCCATGGCAGACGATCGGGCCGACAGAAGAGTCCAAACCACAGAGCAGGCGCTGCGCCTTGCCGAACGCGTAGGCGTACAGGATGCTCGTGCGGCCCTCGTCCGCGTTGCGGCGCCACCAGCGGTTGATGTCGTCGAAGACTTCCTGCTGCGGGTCCCAGCGGTAGATCGGGAGGCCGAACGTGGATTCCGTGATGAAGGTGTGGCAGCGCACGGCTTCGAACGGCGCGCACGTGGCGTCCGGCTCGACCTTGTAGTCGCCCGACGCGACCCAGATCTCGCCGCCGTATTCCATGCGGACCTGGGCGGAGCCGAGGACGTGGCCAGCCGGGTGCAGTGAGATCGTCACGCCGTTGTGGACGACTGTCTCGCCGTACTCGACGCCGTCGATGTTGATGTCCTGGCCGAGGCGCGACTTCAGGATGCCGACGCTTTGCCGCGAGGCCAGGTAGTGCTTGCTGCCCCAGCGCGCATGGTCGCCGTGCGCATGGGTGATGACGGCCCGGTCCACCGGCCGCCACGGGTCGATGTAGAACTGGCCCGGCACACAGTACAGGCCTTCCTTGCGTACGACGACCATGTCTCCCATGCGTTCGACGTCCTCCTCGTTACACCGGTGCCACGAAACCGGCGAGGAATGCGCGCTGCTCGCCGTCCGGGAATTCGATGTGGACCTGGTCCCCGGCCATCGACAGCACGACGCCTTCGCCATACTTCGGTACCGTCACGCGCGCGCCGGTGTCGAATGCGGGACCGGCGACCGCGTCGGTCTCGGGCTCGCGGTCGAATTCGTCGTCGCGGATTTCGATATCTTCCGTCAGCACGGCCGCCGGCGGGTTCAGGCAGTTGTCGCAGCGGCAGCACTTCTCGAAGCCTTCGACCTCGTCGCCGAAGTAATCGAGCAGCAGCTTCCAGCGGCAGAAACCGCTCACCGCATACGATACCATCTGCTCGAGCGCTTCCTTGTCGCGCTCCTGCTTCTGGCGATAGACCTCGGCCATCGCCTCGAACAGTGTCGTGTCCGGCGTCGCGCTGCCGGGCAGGTAGGCGAGCTTGCGGTTCTGGCGCAGCAGCTTGGCGTCCTTCAGCAGTTTCAGGCAGACTTTCAGGTGCGGTCCTGCCAGCTCGCCAGCCACGTCGTCGACGCGGTCCGGCGTCGCCGTCTCGTTCTCCGTGAGGGCATGCACGGCCTCGTATACGGCGCGGATCTCGTCCGCCGTCGGATAGTGCTTCACGAGGAAGAACTGCTGCACGCGCTTGTCGTCCTGCAGGAACAACAGGGTGCAGCTGGCGTCCTGGCCATCGCGGCCCGCGCGGCCGGATTCCTGGTAATAGGCTTCCAGGTTAGCGGGAATCTGGAGGTGAACGACGAAGCGCGTGTCCGGCTTGTCGATGCCCATGCCGAACGCGTTCGTCGCCACCATCACGCGCCGCTCGTCGTTCATGAACAGATCCTGGTTCGCCTTGCGCTCGGCGGCGTGCAGCTTGCCGTGGTACAGGGTGACGGATTCGCCCGCGTCCAGCAGCACCTGGTGCATCTCTTCGGCCATCTTGACGGTGGCCGCGTAGACGATGCCCGTTCCTCGGGTGTCGCGCACAAGGCGCAGTGCCTCCTGCAGTTTCTCGTCCGGGTTCGTCACCTGCACGACGGCGTACTGCAGGTTCGGCCGGTAGATGCCCGTGTTGATGACGTTCATCCGCGGGCGATTGAGTTGGCGGCCGATGTCCTCGACGACGTCTTCCGTCGCCGTCGCCGTCAGCGCCAGCACGGGCGGGCGGCCCAGCGCCTCGATCGCGCCGGCCATTTCCAGGTAGGCCGGGCGGAAATCGTGGCCCCATTGCGAAATGCAGTGGGCTTCGTCGATGACGACGAGGTCGATTTTCACGGACTTCAGGATCTCGACGAATTCCGCCATGCACAGGCGCTCGGGCGTACAGAACACGATCTCGCAGCGGTCCTCCGCAATCGCGGCCAACGCGTTCCTCTCCTCTTCCGCCGACAGGCTGCTGTTGACCTGCTCGGCGCGGATGCCGAGTTCCCCGAGCTTTTCCAGCTGGTCTTTCATCAGCGAGATCAGCGGCGAGACGACGACCGTCATGCCGTCCTTGATGCGGGCGGGGATCTGGTAGCACAGCGATTTACCGCTGCCGGTGGGCATGATCGCCAGCGTGTCCTTGCCGTCGAGGACGCTGTCGATCACGCGTTGCTGGCCGTCGCGCAAGTGTTCGATGCCGAACACCGAGTGCAGCAGGCGGCGGATGGTGTTGCGGCGTACCGCGAGCACACCCTTGTGGAGGAGTTTGGGGTCGTGTGTCGTCATGATGATGCCAATGTAAGCCTGAGCACGGCGACACACCATAGGACGCAACCTACAGCAACCGTAGGAGGGTGTGCACGAGCGACCCCAAACGTTCATACAAGGTGACGAGCTTTAGTCCTACAGAGTGACGGATTGCCAGCCGATAGTTTCTCTCAAGAACGCGTTCTAAGATGGCATCAACACGACAACAATCCGCAACCCCGGAGGTTCATCATGGTCCGTTTCCTGCCCGCCCCGTTTACCGCAGCCTGGCTCGCACTCACCAGCGCCGCGACCTGGCTCCTGTGCGAAACCGATGCGCTGGGCGGCTTCGCGCCGCTGTTCTTCCACTGACGAGGCAGCGCGTCCGTTGCCAGCCGTCCGCATCAATTGTTACAACTTAGCGGTTGATCAGTCTAAGGAGGTCGCCATACCTGAGGCAGGAGGAATCATCCATGAAGTACGCTCTGATACACGACGATGACGCGGCCGCACGCCGCCACACTGCCACTCTGCTCAGAACGCTTGGTTACCTGGTTGCCGAAACGACGACGGCGCAGGCGACGCTGAACGCCACCAAGGCGTTGCACTTCGACGTGATCCTCACCTCCAGCGCGCACGCCACGGGCGACCGACGCTCGCTGCCCGGCGAACTCTCCCGCCTTGCGCCCGACACCCCCACGGTCCTGCTGCTCGACGAGGACGAACCCTTCCCGCCGCTGTATCACGCGTTCAGCGCCACCGTCACGAAACCGGTCACCGTGCGCGCCCTGCGCCATGCGCTGGAGTTCGGCCTGGACGGTACGGGCGCCCATCCGGTCCCCTCTCGCATCCGGTTCGAGCGGCGCAACGACCAGCGACGCTAGCCCGCTCGCGGCAGGGCTCCCACCCGGTTAGCATAAATACAATTTGTGAATTATTGCTAACAATCTTTGGTTTGATCAGGCATCGACCGAGGCATAAGATAGTCGCAATAAAAATGTTATCGCAAACATAATTTTGTGAAATAACAGCACATAACAATAATCGGAGGAGATATGCCGCACACCCTTGTTTCGCGTGACCAGCCGCGTCGCCGACCAGGTCCCCATCCCATCCGGCGCTGATCGCGTCACCCGACAGCCCGCCTTTTTCAAAGCGATCCTGTGTCCCCATTCGGGCATGGGCATCGCTCGTCCTGCCCGCCGGCGATCCCGGCATGGGTCCGCAGCAAAAGCAGCACACGCAGTGAACTCCCGGGCCGCCCCCGCCCGGCAATCAACCGATCACGGAGACGTTCATGCCTCATGCTTTTTCGCGCACCACCCGCCGCGTCGCGTCGGCGCTTCTGTTGTTGTCCGCCTTTGCCGCCAGCGCGTCCGCGCAGACGGTCGCCATCAACCCGGCCGCGACGTACCAGACCGTGCGCGGCTTCGGCGGCTTCAGCGGCGCCGGCTGGGCGCCGGAGCTGACCGCTGCCCAGGTCGACGCCGCCTTCGGCACCGGCACGGGCCAGATCGGCCTGTCCATCATGCGGCTGCGCATCGATCCGGACCCGAGCAAATGGTCGACGCAACTGGCGTCCGCCCAGCTCGCCAAGTCGAAAGGCGCCATCCTGTTCGGGACGCCGTGGACGCCGCCGGCGAACATGAAGACAAACAACAGCCTCGTCCAGGGAAGCCTGTTGCCGAGCCGCTATGGCGACTATGCCACGCACCTGCTGAACTTCGCGAGCACGATGCAGGCCGGCGGCGCTGCGCTGTACGCCATCTCGATCCAGAACGAACCCGACTTCGCCCCGGACTACGAAAGCTGCCTGTGGACCTCGCAGCAATTCATCGATTTCCTGTCCGGCCAGGGATCGCGCTTCGGCACCTACAAAGTGATCGCGGGCGAGTCCGCCACGTTCTACAAACCGCTCACCGATCCGATTCTCAACAGCGCGACGGCCGCGCCGCAGTTCGACATCCTGGCCGGCCACCTGTACGGCGTGAACCCGAGCGACTATCCCCTCGCCCGTTCGAAGGGCAAGGAAGTGTGGATGACGGAGCACTACACCGACAGCACCTCCGACGCGAACGACTGGACGAAGGCGATGCCGGTCGCGCTGGAACTGCACAACAGCATGGTAGCCAACTACAACGCATACGTCTGGTGGTACATCCGCCGCCCGTACGGCCTGCTCACCGAAGACGGCAACGTCAGCAAGCGCGGCTACATCATGGCGCAGTTCGCGAAATATGTCCGGCCCGGCGCCGTGCGCGTCGCCGCGACGGAAAAGCCATATGCCGACGTCTTCGTCACGGCCTACAAGAACACCGCCGGCAAGCTGGTCGTGGTGGCCATCAACAACGGCACCTCGCAGCGCCAGCTGCAGCTGCAGGTCGGCAGCGCCGCTCCCGGCTTCACGAAATACCGCACCACGTCGACGGACAACACCGGCTACGCGGGGCAGTACACGGTGACGGGAGGCATCGCGACCGCGTGGATCGATCCCGGCAGCGTCAACACGTTCGTCAGTCAGTAAGTCCATAAAACCAAACCAGGAGGAGATGATTCATGTTGAAACACTGTTTAGTACGGTGGGGCCTGCCCCTGCTCGCGCTGTCCGCGCTACCCGCGGCCGTGGCGCAGACGGTCGCCATCGATCCCGCGACGACCTACCAGGTCATCCGCGGGTTCGGCGGACATAACGGCGCGGGCTGGATCGCCGACCTGACGCCGGCGCAGGTCGACACCGCGTTCGGCACGGGCCCGGGCCAGATCGGCCTGACGGTCATGCGCATGCGCATCGACCCGTCCAGCACCGCGTGGGCGACGCAGGTACCGACCGCGAAGCTGGCGAAGGCGAAAGGCGTCACCCTGTTCGCCACGCCGTGGACGCCGCCGCCGTACATGAAGACGTCGAACGATATCGCGCACGGCAGCCTGATCCCCAGCTACTACCCGGACTACGCGACGCACCTGCTGGGCTTCGCGGATTACATGCGCACGAACGGCGCCCAGCTGTACGGCATCTCCGTGCAGAACGAACCGGACTGGGATCCGAGCTATGAAGGCTGCCAGTGGACCTCCGCCCAGTTCATCGACTTCATCAAGTCGCAGGGTCCGCGCTTCGCCGGCCTCAAGCTGATGGCGCCGGAATCGCTGGGCATGCGCAAGGTGCTGTCCGATCCGATCCTGAACGACGCGGGCGCGGCGGCCCAGCTCTCCATCGTGGCGGGCCATCTGTACGGCACGACGCCCAGCGACTACCCGCTCGCGCGTTCCAAGGGCAAGGAAGTGTGGATGACGGAGCACTACACGGACAGCACGTCGGACGCCAACGACTGGGCCAAGGCGATGCCGGTGGCGATCGAGGTCCACCGGAGCATGGCCGCGAACTATAGCGCCTACGTGTGGTGGTACATCCGGCGGTTCTACGGCCTGATCACGGAAGACGGCAATGTCAGCAAGCGCGGCTGGATCATGTCGCAGTACGCGAAATTCGTGCGGCCCGGCTATGTGCGCATCGGCGCCACGCAGAACCCATACCCCGACGTCTACGTGACCGCGTACAAGGGCGGCGACGGCAAGGTCGTCGTCGTCGCGGTCAACAACGGCACGGCCCAGCGCCGCGTCGACCTGGCCTTCGGCAGCAGCGCGCCGCGCACCCTGCAGCGCTATGTCACGTCGGCCGCGACGAACGAGAGTTACGCGGGCGACTACCCGGTCATCGCGGGCGGCGCCAGTGCGGACCTGGAACCGTCCAGCGTGAGCACCTTCGTCAGCCAGCCGGCCGTCGCCGACCTCACGGCCAGCGTGAAGATCGTGCAAAGCGGCCTGACGGCGAACCGCTTCACGGGCCAGTTCAGCGGCACCGTGTCGTTCACGAATACGACGGGCGCGACGATCGCCGCGTCGACCCTGCGTCTCGTGGTGGAAGGTCTCACGGCGGGCGTCACGCTCGACAACAGGCAGGGTGACGTGAACGGCGTGCCGTACCTCGCGCTGCCCGTGAACCAGCTCGCGCCCGGCGCCACCGTCACCGTGACGACGACGTTCGGCAATCCATCGAAGGGCGCCATCGCCTACACCCCGAAACTGCAAGGCATCACGTTCTGAAAGACGCCGCCATGATCAAGCACCTGACATCCTTCTTCACACGCGCCCTGCTGGCGCTCCTTCTCACCGGCGGCGCGCACGCGGCATACGCCGGTCCGATGTATCACTTCACCGTCGACACGACGACGTTGACCGGCACGGGCTACCTCGACCTGACGTTCGCCGCGCTGGCCGGCGCGACGCCGGCGACCGCCACGCTGACGCATTTCACCGGTGCGTTCGGTGGCACCGCGCTGGCGGCGGGCGACGTGGGCGGCGACATCGGCACCCGAGTCACGTTCGGCAACGGGCAGACGTTCAACGAACTGCTGCAGGCCGTGACGTTCGGCGGCCTGCTCGGCTTCGACGCCGCCTTCGACATCGCACCCGGCGGCGCGATCGGCACCGGCTTCGGGATCGCGCTGGTAAACGCGGCGCTCGACAACTACGTCCCGGGCACGAGCGGCAACGTCGCATCGATCGCCCTGATGCCGGGCGCACCCGCGGCCACGGTCTGGACCGACGCCGCGTACGTGACCGCCACCAGGGTGCCGGAACCGGCCGGCCTGCCCCTGTTCGCGACGGGCTGCGTGCTGGCGGCGCTGGCGCTGCGGCGCCGGAACCGGGGTCAGACCCCAGTTTTGGGAAATTGATCAAAAACGGGGTCTGACCCCGGTTTTTGCAAAAACGGGGTCTGACCCCGGTTTTTGGAAACAAAAAAAGCCCGGGCAGTTTCCCGCCCGGGCTTTTTGCTGTTGAACGCTTACGCCGCTTCGACCGCCACCGGCATACGGATCAGGTAGTCGAACGCGGACAGCGCCGCCTTCGCGCCGTCGCCGGCCGCGATCACGATCTGCTTGAACGGCGTCGTCGTCGCATCGCCCGCGGCGAACACGCCCGGGATGTTGGTGCGGCCGTGGTCGTCCACGACAATCTCGCCGAAGCGCGACAGTTCCAGCGTGCCCTTCAGGAACTCGGTGTTCGGCACGAGGCCGATCTGGACGAACACGCCGGCCAGCTGCACCAGGTGCTCCTCGCCGCTCAGGCGGTCCTTGAACTTGATGCCGCCCACCTTGCTGCCATCGCCGACGATCTCGGTCGTCTGTGCGTTCGTGTGGATCGTCACGTTCGCCAGGCTCTCGGCCTTGTTGACGAGCACGGCGTCCGCCTTCAGCTGCGGGGCGAATTCCAGCAAGGTCACGTGCTCGACGATACCGGCCAGGTCGATCGCCGCTTCCACGCCCGAGTTACCGCCGCCGATGACCGCCACGCGCTTGCCCTTGTACAGCGGGCCGTCGCAGTGCGGGCAGTAGTTCACGCCGGCGTTCTTGTACTCCTGTTCGCCCGGCACGTTCACGTTCCTCCAGCGCGCACCTGTGGACAGGATCACGGTGCTCGACTTCAGCGAGCCGCCGTTCGCGAACTGCACTTCGACCAGTTCGCCCGGCGCCGCCGGCGGGATGATCTTGGCCGCCTGCTGCTGCGTCATGATGTCGACGCCGTAGTGGCGCACCTGGGCTTCCAGCGCGGCGGCGAATTTCGGGCCGTCCGTTTCCAGCACGGAGATGTAGTTCTCGATCGACATCGTGTCGTTCACCTGGCCGCCGAAGCGTTCCGTCGCGACGCCGGTACGGATGCCTTTGCGGGCCGCATACACGGACGCTGCCGCACCCGACGGGCCGCCGCCGACGATCAGCACGTCGTACGGGTCTTTCGCGTTCAGCTTGGCGGCGTCGCGGGCACCGGCACCCTTGTCCAGCTTGGCGACGATCTCTTCGATCAGCATCCGGCCCGAGCCGAACAGTTCGCCGTTCAGGAACACCATCGGCACGGCCATCACCTTGCGCGACTCGACTTCGGCCTGGAATGCGCCGCCTTCGATCACGGTCGTTTTCACGCGCGGGTTCAGGATCGCCATCAGCGACAGGGCCTGCACGACGTCCGGGCAGTTATGGCAGGTCAGCGACATGTACATCTCGAATTCGTAGTCGTCGTCCAGTGCCTTGATCGCATCGATCGTGTCGGCATCGACTTTCGGCGGATGACCGCCCGTCCACAGCAGCGCCAGCACGAGCGACGTGAATTCATGGCCCAGCGGCAGGCCGGCGAAGCGCAGGCTCATGTCGGTGCCGACGCGCTTCAGCGTGAACGACGGCTTGCGGGCGTCGTTGCCGTCCGTGCGCAGCGTGATCTTGTCGGCGCGCAGGCCCTGGATGGTTTGCAGCAGGTCGAGCATCTGCTTCGACGTGTCGCTGTCGTCGAGCGAGGCGACGATCTCGAACGGTTGCTGGACGCGTTGCAGGTAGCCGGCGAGTTGGTTTTTCAGGTCTTGTTCGAGCATGATCGTATCCTTTTCTTCAGTCGTGTTCAGGCCGATGCGGTCCACATGAGGACGCATCCATCCAATCTAAATAGTGAATCTGGAAGGCAGATCGACTAGCGAGATCGCCTGTTGTGCTTGTGCGGGCCCGTTCCGGTCGGGCTCGTGGGGAGGGGTGGGCAAGGACCGCCCCTCGCGCTCCGTGCCGTGTGGTGGGCACGGGGTGCCCACCGAACGTTGCTTAGATCTTGCCGACCAGGTCCAGCGACGGCTTCAGCGTTTCGGCGCCTTCGGTCCACTTGGCCGGGCAGACTTCGCCCGGGTGCGATGCGACGTACTGGGCTGCCTTCACTTTGCGCATCAGTTCCGACGCGTCGCGGCCGATACCGTTGTCGTGCACTTCCATGACCTTGATCTGGCCTTCCGGATTGATCACGAAGGTGCCGCGCAGGGCCAGGCCTTCTTCTTCGATCATGACTTCGAAGTTACGCGACAGCAGGCCGGTCGGGTCGCCGATCAGCGGGTAGTTGACCTTCTTGATCGCATCCGACGTGTCGTGCCATGCCTTGTGGGCGAAGTGGGTGTCGGTCGACACGCCGTAGACTTTGACGCCCATCTTTTCGAATTCCGGCTGGAAAGCAGCCAGGTCTTCCAGTTCGGTCGGGCAGACGAAAGTGAAGTCCGCCGGGTAAAACATCAGGACCGACCACGTGCCTTTGAAATCGGCTTCGGTCAGGTCGATGAACTTGCCTGCGTGGTAAGCGGTTGCTTTGAAAGGCTTGATTTCGGTGTTGATGATGGACATTCAGTACTCCTCTTTCGGGGTTAAAAAAAGCTTAGGGGTGAACTATACCGCGTCACACCCTTCATGTGAAATTGATTGAACGGATTTTATTAATTGATTTTAGCTATCAGGCAGTTGCGGCCGCCGGTTGCAGGGCCGTTTCCATGCACGGCAGGGTGAGGCTGAAGCAAGCGCCCTGCCCCGGCGTGCTCTCGACCGTCAGCTGGCCGCCGTGCGATACGGCCAGCTGGCGCGAGATGTACAGGCCCAGGCCGAGGCCCTTCGGCTCGCCGCTCTTCGCACCCCGTTCATAGGGTTCGAAGATGCGCTCGATGAAGTCGGGAGAAATGCCCTTGCCCTGGTCGCGCACCGCGATACGGACGTTGCAGCCTTCGTCATGTACGCTGACCTCCACCGCGCCGCCGCCATAGCGCAAAGCATTGGTCAGCAGGTTGACGACGACCTGCTCGATGCGGAATTCGTCCCAGAACCCTTCAACGGGATGATGCGCGGCCAGCACGACGTTGGCGCCCGCCGCCGCGGCCTGCAGCGACAGATCGTTCACGACCCGTTCCAGCAGGGCCATCAGCTCGACCTTCGCCGGACGGATCGATAAGGTGCCGCTCTTCATGCGCGAGACGTCCAGCATGTCGTCGATCAGGCGGATCATCGCCTTGATCTGGCGCTCGTCGCGCTTGATCATGCTGTTCATCTGGTCCGGATTGAACGCTGGCAAATTGCCCCGCTTCAGTTGCAGGCTGCGCATCTGCGTTTCCAGGAACAACGTATTCAACGGCGTGCGCAGTTCGTGCGCAACGAGGGACATGAATTCGTCGCGCATGCGCAGCGAGCGCTGCAACTCGGCCTGCGTCGCGTTCAGCTCGCCCAGCAGCACTTCCTGCTCGCGCCGCGCCGCTTCCAGCGCTTCCATCTGGCGCTGCATCTCGCGCCGCTGCTGGTCCAGCGTGACGAACACGTGCACCTTGCTGCGCACGGCGTCCGGGTCCAGCGGTTTGTAGAGGAAGTCGACCGCGCCCGTCTCGTAGCCCTTGAACGCATAGTTCAGCTCGCGGCCGGCGGCGGACACGAACACGATCGGGATGTTGCGGGTGCGCGAGGTGGAACGCATCAGCTCGGCGAGTTCGAAACCGTCCATGCCGGGCATCTGCACGTCCAGGATGGCCAGCGCGAAATCGTGTTCGAGCATCAGGGACAGGGCTTCCTCGCCGGACTGGGCCTGGAACACGAGGCGCTGTTCGTCGCGGATCAGCGCGTCGAGGGCGCGCAGGTTTTCCGGCAGATCGTCGACGATCAGCAGTTTGCTAGGGTCATGTGCGCTCATGGTTCATTCATCTCCAACATGGGCAACAAGGCGTGGATGCGCGCCAGAGGCAGTATCAGGTTCGGCTTGCAGCGGTTGATGGCGCTCACGGGCATCGTGGGTACCTGGGCGTCCGCGGGATCCTGCACGACGGTGAACCCGCCGCGGGCGCGGATGCGGGCCATGCCGTCCGCGCCGTCGTGGTTCGCGCCCGTGAGCAGGATGCCGGCCAGGCCGGGGCCGTAGGTGTCCGCGCTGGATTCCATCAGCACGTCGATCGCGGGCCGCGCGAAGTGTACGGGCGGCTCGCAGCTGATCGAGAACGTACGGTCGCGTTCCACGGACAGATGGTAACCGGGTCCGGCAAAATACACGGTGCCGGGCGCGATCTCCTCCTTGTCCGCCGCTTCCTTCACGGGCACCGGCAGCCGTTCGTCGAACAGCTCGGCCAGCCGGCTGTCGCGGTCGCCCGGCATGTGCAGGATGCAGAACACGGGCAAGGAATAGCCGGCCGGAATCGCGGGCAGCAGCGCGACGAGCGCATCCACGCCGCCGGCCGAGCCGCCGATGACGACGGCGTCGAAGCGCCGGCCGCGCAGCGCCGCGCGCAATGCGCCTTCCTGCGGGCCGGGGTCGACCGCGGCATTCATGACGCCACCTTGCGGAACACCCGCTCCCGCTTCGCGAGCGGTTCGAATTGCTGGGCGAAACTGGAAAAGTCGATGCTTTCCTTGCCGCCGAGACCGAGGAAGCCGCGGTGGCACAGCGATTCGTGGAACAGGCCCAGCACCCGGTTCTGCAGACGCCGGTTAAAATAGATCATCACGTTGCGGCAGCTGATGAAATGCGTCTCGGCAAACACGGCGTCCGTGGCCAGGCTGTGGTCTGCGAACGTGACGTTCTCGACGAGCGCGCGGTCGAACAGCGCCCCACCGTACGCGGCCGTATAGTAATCGGAAAACGCGCGCGTGCCGCCCGCCTTCTGGTAATTCTCCGTGTATGCGCGCATCTTATCCAGCGGCATCACGCCGCGCCTTGCCGCTTCCAGCGACTCCGGATTGATGTCGGTCGCGTACATCTGCGTGCGCTCCAGCAAGCCCTCCTCGTGCAGCAGGATCGCGAGCGAATACACCTCCTCGCCCGTGCTGCAGCCGGCCACCCACACGTTCAGCGACGGGTAGGTCTTCAGGAACGGCACGACGAGCCGGCGTACAGCCAGATAATAATCCGGGTCGCGGAACATTTCCGTCACCGGAATGGTCAAAAACTGCAACAGCTGCGCGAACGCGGCGGGGTCGTGCATGACGCGCGCCTGCAAAGCCGAGATCGTTTCGCATTCCATCGCACGCAACGCGGCGACCACGCGGCGCTTTTGCGAGGCGCCCGTGTAGTCGCGGAAGTCGTAGTTGTACTTGAGGTAGACAGCCTCGATCAGCATCCGCATTTCGATGTCGTCGCTCGGCAGGCTGTGCATTGGCTTTTTCAAATGCGCTCCAGCGTCGGCATCCACACGCGCAGCAGCGAGTACAGCCGGGTCAGGTCGATCGGCTTGGCGAGATAGTCGTTGGCGCCTGCGGCCAGGCACTGTTCCTGGTCGTCCTTCATCGCCTTCGCCGTGATCGCGATGATGGGCAGGCGCGCGAAGCGCTTGTCCTGGCGGATGCGGCGCGTCGCTTCCAGTCCGTCCATGCCCGGCATCATCACATCCATCAGGACGAGGTCGATCGCTTCGTTTTCATCGAGCTTGGCAATGGCTTCATAACCGTTGCGGCCCACCTCCACCTTCGCGCCCCGTTGTTCCAGGGCACTGGTCAACGCGAACACATTACGGACATCATCGTCCACGAGCAGGATCGTGCGGCCTTCGAACACGCGGTCGCGTCCGCGCACCGTCTTGAGCATCGACTGGCGTTCCGACGACAGTTCCGATTCCACCTTGTGCAGGAATAGCGTGACTTCGTCCAGCAGGCGCTCCGGCGAGCGTGCGCCCTTGATGATGATCGAGCGCGAATACTTCAGCAGTTCCGCTTCCTCGTCGCGCGTCAGGTTGCGTCCCGTGTACACGATGACGGGCGGGAACGAACACAGTTCTTCCAGAGACATTTGCTTGAGCAACTCGTTACCCTGCATGTCGGGCAGCTTCAAGTCGATGATCATGCAGTCGAAAATCTGCGTGCGCAACAGGTCCAGCGCTTCCGTGCCGGACCCGACGGCCGCGATCTCGACGTCGGTATCGGAAATCAATTGCACGACGCTGTCGCGCTGGCGCTCGTCGTCTTCCACGAGCAGCACGCGTTTCATTTCCTGCGACGACTTGTCCTTCAGCTTGCGGAACACGTCTTCCAGCTGTTCGCGCGACGTCGGTTTCAATGCGTAGCCGATCGCACCCAGGTGCAGCGCCTCGCCGCCGTTGTCCTGGCTCGAGACGACGTGGACGGGGATATGGCGCGTGGCCGGATTGTCCTTCAGCTGTTGCAGCACCGACAGGCCGGAGCCGTCCGGCAGGCGGATGTCGAGCAGGATCGCGTCCGGGTTCTCGTTCGTCGCCAGTTCCAGGCCTTCCTGCGCCGTCAGCGCGACGAGGCAGCGGAATTCCATGTCGTGCGCAAGGCCGTACAGGATGCGCGCGAATTCCGGATCGTCCTCGACCACGAGCACCGTGCGCACACCGGTGGCCGGTTGAGTCCGGTCATCGTCGAACGCGGGCAAGGCGCCGGCCTGCGGTTGCGCCACCGGTTCCGGCTCCGGCGCTGGCATGCGCACGGGCGGCTGCGCCGGCGGCAGCACGGGCGGCGTCGCGGCGACGGCGCCGTTGCGCGGCAGGCTCAGGATGAACGTGCTGCCTTCGCCCGGCGCGCTCGTGAGTGTCAGGGTGCCGCCCAGCAAGGCCGTCAGGTCGCGCGAGATGGACAGGCCCAGGCCCGTGCCGCCGTACTTGCGCGCCGTGGAGCCGTCGGCCTGGTGGAACGCGTCGAAGATCTTGTCCTGCTGTTCGGGCGCGATGCCGATGCCGGAATCCTGCACGGCGAACTGGATCCAGCCATCCGTGTTGGCGCTCACGGTCAAGTGCACCTTGCCCTTGTCCGTGAACTTGACGGCGTTCGACAGCAGGTTCTTGAGGATCTGCTCCAGGCGCTGGCGGTCCGTGTGGATGCTGATGGGGACGTCCGCCTCGACCGTCAGGCTGAAGTCCAGGTGCTTCTGGCGCGCCAGCGGTTCGAACACGCGGGCCAGGCCCTCGATCACGCGGCGCAGCGGCAAGTCTTCCGGCACGAGCTCAAGCTTGCCGGCCTCGACCTTCGAAATGTCCAGGATGTCGTTGATCAGGTTCAACAGGTCATTGCCGGCCGAATAGATCGTCTGGGCAAACCGCACCTGTTCCTCGTTCAGGTTGCCGCCGGCATTGTCGGCCAGCAGTTTCGCAAGGATCAGCGACGAGTTCAGCGGCGTGCGCAGTTCGTGCGACATGTTCGCGAGGAACTCGGACTTGTAGCGGCTCGCGCGCTCCAGTTCCAGCGCGCGCTCGCGCAACTGGTCCTGGGCTTGCACGAGCGCGGTGTTCTTGGTGTCGAGGTGGGCGGCCTGCTCGGCCAGTTGTTCGTTCGTCTGCTCGAGCTCGGCCTGCTGGTTTTCCAGCGCCGACTGCGATTCTTCCAGCGCGCGCGACTGTTCTTCCAGTTCCTCGTTCGCCGTGCGCAGCTCTTCCTGCTGCACCTGCAATTCCTCGTTCAGGGCCTGCTGCTCTTCCAGCGCGGCCTGCAGGCGCTGGCGGTGCAGCACGTTGGCAACGGCGGCGCCGACCGACGCGGCGATGGTCTCCAGGAACTGGACGTCGCGCTCGCGCACGCCGTGCAGGAAGCCGATCTCGATGACGCCCTTGACCTTGCCGAAATTCGACACGGGCGCGATCAGGAGTTCGCGTGGCGCCGTCTCGCCCAGCGCCGAGCCGACCTTGATGTAGTCCGGCGGCAGGTCGCGCAGGGTCACGATGCGGTTCTGGCTGGCGGCCTGCGCGGCCAGCGATTCGTTCGGCTGCACGATGCGCGCGCGGTCGGTGTCGTCATGCGCGAAGCCGTAGGCGCCGATGCGGGTCAGCGTACCGTCCTCGGCGCGCACGTACATCGCGGCCACGACGCCGTTCAGGTAATGCGCCACGTAGTTCAGCACGGTATCAGCCAGCGGTTCCAGGCTGATGATGCCCGTCGTTTTCGCGACCAGTTCCGTCTGGCCCGTGCGCAGCCACGCCTGTTGCATCAACTGGGTATTGTGCTCTTCCTCGTGCTGCAGGATGTCGCCGTACGACTTCGACAGCGCCGTCAGGTCGCGCCGGCCGAACAAGGCCAGCAGGCCGGCGACGATCAGGCTGAACGCCAGGAACGCGGCGACGGACCACGCGATCACGGAGCGCGACGTGGCGTTCCGTTCCTGCAGGATGCGCTGCTCTTCCATGATGAAATCGAGGAATTCGCGCCGGACCTGGTCGGTCAGCACCTTGCCGCGGCCGGTCTTGATAGTCTGCACGATCTCGACGAAGTCCGCCTTCTTGCCGCGCATGCCGATCATCTCTTCGGCGAACGCCTGCCACTGGTTCTGCGCCGCGCGCACACGTTCGATCCGGTCGAGCTGTGCGGTGTTGTCGTCGACCAGCCGGGCCAGGTTCTTCAGCTCGGCGTCCATGCGCGGCTTGGCAGCCAGGTACGGTGCGAGGAAATCGTCGTCGCCGGACAGGACGTAGCCGCGCATGCCGGCTTCCATGTCGGACGACAGCCGGCTGACCTCGTTGGCGCGGCCGATCACGTGCTCGGAATGCTCGACCCAGCTCAGGACGTTGATGAGGTAAGCGATGATGCCGACGAAGACGAGCGCGCTGAGCACCCCCATGCCCAGCGGCATGGCGACGTTGCGCGACAGGATGCGGCGAAATTGGTCACTATCGATACTCGAGCCAGGCATGCTGTTTGGTTACTCTTGTGAAAAAAATATCCCAAGTGTAACGCATGACAAGAAACCGGTGCGTTCGCTTGAACGCCGTAGTTACGACAGGAATCGCAGCAGATACGGCGCCGTGCGGCTTCCCTTCGCCCTGGCGACTTTCGCCGGCGGCCCCTCCGCCACCACCTTGCCACCCGCCTCGCCCGCGCCCGGACCGATGTCGATCATCCAGTCGCACGCGGCTACCACGCGCATCGTGTGTTCGACCATGATGACGGTATTGCCGGCGTCGACGAGACGGTCGAGCTGGGCCAGCAGGCGGTCGGCGTCGAACGGGTGCAGGCCCGTCGTCGGCTCGTCCAGTACGTACAGGGTTCCGCCGCGGCCGGCCCGCTGCAGCTCCGTCGCCAGCTTGATGCGCTGGGCTTCGCCGCCCGACAGCTCCGTCGCGCTCTGCCCCAGCCGCAGGTAGCCGAGCCCCACCTCGCGCAGGACCGACAGCGGCCGCGCGACGGCTTCCTCGTCCGCGAAGAACGCGTGCGCCTCGTCGACCGTCATGCCCAGCACGTCCGCGATGTTGCGGTCGTTGTAGCGGATCGCCAGCGTGTCCGCGTTGTAGCGCGCGCCGCCGCACGTGGGGCAAGGCGCGTACACGCTCGGCAGGAACAGCAGCTCGACCATGACGAAGCCCTCGCCCGCGCAATGCTCGCAGCGCCCCTTGGCCACGTTGAACGAGAACCGCCCGGCGTCGTAGCGGCGCTTCTTCGCCGCCGGCGTGGCGGCGAACAGCTTACGGACCTGGTCGAACAGCCCCGTGTACGTGGCGAGGTTCGAGCGGGGCGTGCGGCCGATCGGCCTCTGGTCCACGCGCACGAGGCGGCGGATGCCGTGCATGGGACCCGCGATATGGCCGACGGTCGGGATGTCGGCCTCGCGTTCCAGGTCCATGCCTTCCTCGGTCTCGTCCTCGGTCCCGCCCTGCCCCAGCGCCGCGGCGACGAGATCGACGAGGACCTGGCTCACGAGCGTCGACTTGCCGGAGCCCGAGACGCCCGTCACGCCCGTCATGACGCCGAGCGGGAAGCAGACGGCCAGGTCGTGCAGGTTGTTGCGCGTGACGCCTTCCAGCCGCAGCCAGCCGGCCGGCTCGCGCGGGGTCCGATCCGGCGCGGGCACGGCGTCCTGCGCATCGGTGAACAGGTAACGCCGCGTGTGCGAGCCGGCCACGTCGCGCAAGCCGTCGGGCGGACCGCTGTATAAAATCTGCCCGCCCTTCTCGCCGGCCTGCGGGCCGACGTCGACGATCCAGTCCGCGTGCCGGATCACGTCGAGCGCGTGCTCGACGACGAACAGCGAATTGCCGGCCGCCTTCAGCCGCGCGAGCGCATCCAGCAGCGCTTCCGTGTCGGCCGGGTGCAGGCCGGCGGACGGCTCGTCCAGCACGTACACGACGCCGAACAGGTTCGACCGCACCTGCGTGGCCAGCCGGAGGCGCTGCAGCTCGCCGGGCGACAAGGTCGGCGTGCTGCGCTCCAGCGCCAGGTAGCCCAGGCCCAGCGCGAGCATCGTGTCGAGCCGCGCGCACAGGTCCGCGGCGATGCGCTGCGTGACGATCAGCTGCTCCGGATGCTTATCGGCGCGCGCCTTGCCTTTCGGTGCGCTGCCGTCCACGTACGGCCGCAGCAGCGCGGCGAGACGTTCCAGCGGGACGCGCGACAAGGTCATGATGTCCATGCCGGCAAACGTCACCGACAGCGCTTCCTGGCGCAGGCGGCGGCCCTGGCACAGCGGGCATTCCGTGCTGACCATGTAGCGCGCCACGCGCTTCTTCATCGACGCGCGCTCCGTGTTGGCGAACGTCTGCAGCACGTAGCGGCGCGCGCCGCTGAACGTGCCCTGGTAGCTGGGCGTCTCCTTGCGTTTCAGGGCTTTACGGGTTTCCGCGGGCGTGAGGCCCGCGTACACGGGCACGGTGGGTGTCTCGTCCGTGTACAGGATCCAGTCGCGGTCCTTCTTCGGCAGGTCGCGCCACGGGGTGTCGACGTCGTAGCCCATCGTGACGAGGATGTCGCGCAGGTTCTGGCCATGCCATGCGGGCGGCCACGCGGCGACGGCGCGCTCGCGGATCGTCAGGCTGTCGTCCGGCACCATCGACGCTTCCGTCGCGTCGTACACGCGGCCCAGGCCCGAGCATTGCGGACACGCGCCTTCCGCCGTGTTCGGCGAAAACGATTCGGCGTACAGCAGCTCCTGGCCGGGCGGGTAATCGCCGGCGCGCGAATACAGCATGCGCAGGGAGTTCGACAAAGTGGACACGCTGCCGACGGACGAACGCGTCGTCGGCGTGCCCCGCTGCTGCTGCAGGGCGACGGCGGGCGGCAGGCCGTCGATGTCGTCCACTTCCGGCACGGGCATCTGGTGGAACAGCCGGCGCGCGTACGGCGACACGGATTCCAGGTAGCGCCGCTGCGCTTCCGCGTACAGCGTCCCGAACGCGAGCGACGACTTGCCCGAGCCGGAGACGCCCGTGAACACAACGAGCGCGTCGCGCGGGATGTCGAGGTCGACGTTTTTCAGGTTGTGCTCGCGCGCGCCGCGGACGCGCACGTGGCCTGTCTTTGATGTTTGGTCGCGCATGCCTGCGGCTCCAGATGCTTCACGATGCCTCATTCCAGCACATGCAAACCCGGCAGTCGGTGCGGTCGAACACAGTGAGACCGTCGTTCCCGCGCAGGCGGGAACCCAATTTGCTCGCATGCCGCTACCGTTACACGTAGTCGGTGTGCACAAAACTTAGGTTCCCGCCTTCGCGGGAACGACGGGTGGGCTAGGGAATCAGCGACCGCGCCCGCAATTCCGAAAACAGGTCGTAGAACGACTCTTCCGTCGACTGCCACGCGGCAAAGCCGAGCCGGCGTCTGTTCGCCATGTCCGTCATCACTTCGATGGGACGGCCGAGGTCGAGGTCCGTGTGCCAGGGCGACGCGAGCCGGTTCAGGTCCGCCTCGACGAGCTTGTGGCGCGTGGCGATCGCGCGCCAGACGGCGTGGTCGTTCGCCATCTCGGCCTCGAGCGGCCGCGTTTCCCCGTCGAAGCCGGCCGCCTGCACGCCGAACCAGGCGGCGAGCCGGCGCCACAGCCAGCTCCAGCGGAAATAATCGCCGTTGGTGATGTTGAAGGCCTCGTTGCGTGCGGCATCCGTATCGGCGGCCCAGCGCAACTGCTTCGCGAGCATGCGCGCATCCGTCACGTCGGACAGGCCTTCCCATTGCGCCTGCGAACCGGGGAAGCGGAACGGCCGGCCCGTTTCCTTGCAGATCGACGCGTACACGGCCAGCGTCGTGCCCAGGTTCATCGCGTTGCCGACGGCCATGCCGATGACGGTATGGGGCCGGTGCACGGTCCACGTGAATCGGTCGCGCGCGGCCGCCGTGTAGACCTCGTCTTCTTGCGCGTAATAAAAATTGTCGAGGGGCAGGCGCGGCTGCGATTCGCGCAGCGGCGTGTCGGGCGACGTGCCGGAACTGGCGTAGGCCTCGAACGGGCCGAGGTAGTGCTTCAGCCCCGTCACGAGGGCCACGTGGCGCAGCGTCTTGCGGGCACTCAGCGCGTCCAGCAGGTTGCGCACGAGGGCGGCGTTGACGCGGATGTTTTCCGCCTCGCTGTCCTGGCGCATCCACGTCGTAATGAAGACGTGCGTCGGACCACCGTCGCCGAAGGCCGTTGCCAAGCCTTCCGTGAGCCGCTCCGTATCCATCAGGTCGGCCGGCACGGGGATCAGGCCCGGCAGGTCGGCCGGTGGCCGCCGCGCGAGGCCGTACACGGTCCAGCCGTGGGCCAGCAGTTCCCGTGCCGTGGCGTGGCCGCCGATGCCGCTGGCGCCCACCACGAGTGCGCTTCTTTGCATGCCGCTTCTCCTTGACGATGGCAACCGCCATTCTTGCCCGCTTCGGAAAAGCGCGTCGCGCCGTTGGCATCCCAATATTTCCACATAGAAATAACAGATGATAGAATGCCTAGACGCGAAAAGTTTTCCTGGAAGTTCGTATGTCGGTACATAAAGTCGATCCTGATCGCCCCCGTTTCAACTATGTTGTCTGTCTCGACATCATCGTGCTCGCCTGTATCCTGGTCGTGGCCGGCCGTCCGGACGGCC